>Ga0099823_1008352_pt1 | contig 10538 bp, 7 predicted proteins | sample CowpearedBW_FD_76831 | JGI IMG/M metagenome (GOLD analysis project Ga0099823, IMG submission 76831) | Root nodule microbial communities of legume samples collected from California, USA - Cow pea red BW | ecosystem: Host-associated > Plants > Roots > Nodule | place: USA: California | collected...
ACACACACACACACACACACACACACACACACACACACACACACACACACACATATATATATATATATATATATATATATTAATGAAATTTAAGAAATCTTGCTTAAAATTTAGGTTAAATTACTCTTTGGTCCTTATATTTGTCAAATACTGTCAAATTGGCTTTCCAATTTTTTTTTTTGTTTCAATTTTGTCCTTATTTTTTTAAAAATGATTCAATATGGTCCTTACCGTCAATTTTGACCAAATGATGCTAAAGTCAATGTCACATATTAATTTGTGATTTTTTGAAGTTTTGAATTTTGAATTTTATTTTTTACACATTTTACTTCATAGTTGTGTCATATGTCAAAATAATTCAATTTGGTCCCTACATTTGTTTTTAGTTTCAATTTAGTCCCATTATTTGTAAAATGAAGTAATATTGTCCCTCCTTAAATTTTAAATTGAGACTCAATTTACTTTTTGTTTAAATCTTATGATAATATTATTACTAAAATTGAAATTTTTATTAAATATTTGTAGAAATATTTAAAAAAAAACTTTTTGTTTTTAGTTTTATTATTAAACGAAGTTAAACCCCAAACCTAATTTCAATAATTAACCATTTTTTCATCATATAGAAAGGCCTCAAGTGTACCATATTGTACAAAATTAGTGAAGATTAAAAATCAAATAACTTGTCACACATAAGTTTAGGAACTAAAATTTAAGCTTTGTATAGAATTTAAAGTTAATTTAAAAATATTTCTAGAAATATTTAATAAAAATGTTAATTTTAGTAAGAATTGTTAGTTTTGATATGATGATTTAAGCCAAGAAGGGGGGGGGGGTGTTGAAGTGGGTTTTTAAAACTTTTTAGAAAGTTTAAACCTCTTTTCAATTGAATCAAATAATCTGGAAAGTTAGGATGTAAAAGTAGCAGACCCATACATTTTCAATCGATTAAAAAATAAAATAGCAAACTAATTTGTTCTTGAGCTATGAAACAGTCAATTAAAAAGACAAATCAATCGGCTAAAATACTAGAGATTTATGCAGAATGCAGAATTCGCATATTTAACTTAAACAACAATCTTTTACATACAAGACTTGTTCCAACAACAAGTATACAACCTTAAATTACACAAGAACTCATTAAATCACATCAAAGAATGAATTGCTTGGTTTTCTTGAGTTTTTAAAGAGATTCAAAGTGTGTGAGATGAGGGAGAGGGAATTGAACAATTGTTTTTATATTGGTTCACTCAATCAGAAAGCTATATCCAGTTTACCAAGACAACATGAGCCTAGTTTCCACTATATTCAAAAGTTTTACAAATCACACACCAAGATTACACTTTTGAACAAAGAAACTCACAAGATTTTTGACTCACAAAAATCTAGACACACACCCTGCAAGAATCACACTTACAGCCATACATATGTTCTTCAAGCTACTCATAAGCCAAAATGCCTCCAAGATCAACCAAGATCTTCAAACAACAAGTTGCAATTGTGTATTTCAAAGAGAGAGATAGAGAGTTTTCCAGAGAAAAATGACAAAATTTCATGCTAAAAACACAAAAACGTAACTCTGCTCTCGAAAACACAACATATATAGTATGGTTTAAGTGTAATCAGTCGATTGAATATTCCGTATAGTCAGCTGATTTCACTTGACTTAAGTGAAATCGGTCGATTGAAAAATAATTCAACTGACTGAATGCATTTATACCAGAAACTATATACTGCAAGCCTTTTAACTTGTTAAAACTCATTTTAACAGATTAAAAGAGACACACTACCAATATGGTGTAACACTAAAACATTACATTTAACATGTTATTTTTATATTTAACACACTAAAACTTAATCTTCAAGTGAATCTTCATCAAACACCTATGATCTTAATGCACATGGATTTATCAATTCTTTGCTTCAAGCTAGCTTGTGCCAACAAGAATGCCACCATAAGATTTATACAGAAAGTAAATTGTGTCTAAATTTAAGGAGGGACAACATTGCTCCATTTTGACAACAATTGGGACTAAATTGAAGCTAAAAAGAAATATAGGGACCAAATTGAATCATTTTGACACGGGACACAACTACGAAATGACATGTGTAAAAAATAAAAAAAAAATCAAAAAAATTATAAAAAAAATCACAAATTGACACGTGGTGTTGACTTTAACATTGTCTGGTCAAAGTAATGGCAATGACCAAATTGAGATAGAAATAAACTTGAGTACCAAATTAACACTATTTGACAAATACAAGGACCAAATAAGTAATTTAACCTAAAATTTATATGTATCAATGAACTGGAAAAGCGAATCTTCTTGAATGGGATAAAATCACAAATAGAGGGAGCCACCACCATAGTATGCAAAGGAGCCACCACAAAGGACATTCATATATTTCACAATATATATATATATATATATATATATATATATATATATGATTCAAACTTAACATAAATTAGAACGTGTAAAACTCCTCTAACCTGGTTTCCTTAGCTTAAATTGGAGTTGTTGTGAATTCCCTCTTGATCACCAATGATCCTCTCTTGACCTTATCCCCAAAATAGCTCCTTCCTTCCTTCAATCCTCACAACCACTCTCTAATTTCATTCTCTCTTCTGCAAGCACAATGGCAGTCCACCAAAACCTTCTCTCTTAACTCTAATTGGCCTTTTAATTGGGTCTTAATGTGAGTTAATGACATAAAAACGAAAATGGTTTAATGTTGGTGTTTATTGCCATTCATGGGTGCATTATGGATTGTTTTTCAGTCACCTCTAGGCTGCCCATTTAGCTAGGGTTTCCTTCAACTTTTCATATTCAAGCCAAAACTAATTTTAGCCAAAATAAAGTTTAATTCAGGTTCTCCAAGACTTAAACCCACAACCATGCCAATACCAAATTACTACACAACCATTTAACCACTTCCTATTTCGTGATGATTAATATAATTCTATAGCTATCTCATCATTCAACATGATCAATCATAATATTAAAAACAATAATAATTAAATAACACACAATTGACATACTTAGGACTTGAACCCAAGTCCTCTCACACAATAATGTACTCTCAATCACTTGAGCTAGTACTTTTCCATATCACATCAATCAATATTTAATGTCATAAAGACTCCCACCACCCATATTTATTAATTATTTATTTATTTAATTAATTAAATTTCATGGGTCTTACATCAACTAAAGGAAGCCTATTTACAAGCTGCTTTTAGGATTGTTCAGTACTTGAAAAGGGACACCAAGAAGACGAATTTTTTTCAGAAGAAACAAGAATGTTATTCTTGAAGCATATACCGATGTCGATTATGCAGGTTTAATTGTTGATAGAAGATCTATAACATCCCAATTTTTCACTTCCTAAAATACATAAAATATATAATTAACTCAAATTACATAATTTGAAACAAAACTGCATTCGTATTTTATTGAAAGTCTCGATAAACAACAAGAAAAAACATTGTTTTATAAGCAAACTTTATAAAAAAACATAAGACTAAAATATTATCCCAAACATCTCTTGATATTGACCACTCTTCATACTGTTGTACATCTTTCTCAACACATGTACTATCATCTGTTCCCGTATAAAATATGATCATCATAGGTGAAAACCACAACTACTAAAATAGAAGGCATATAGCTTCTCAATAAAAAAAAACTCAAAAACTCAAACAACACATCATACAAACAAACACAAAATATGTTGTCTCTAGTGCAAAGATCTTAGTCTACAAGTTCCCACCTACAACTCATGCACATAGCCTACTAGATATTCGCTCGCCACTACAACTAGAACTCCTTACTGCTCATAGAATTTTATGGACGAAGTTCAATCCCCACTGCTCTCTCGAAGAAACTTACAAGCATAGTTCACTAGTTATACCACCATAAAGAGTTTACCAAGAACCCAAAACATCACCTTTTACTAAGAGACACCTACACATGTGCCAATATTTTTTCATCACAATATCATCTTTCTTAAAACACCCATTGATATATCTTTTTCTAACTTTTTGTTTTTATTTTCTAAAATATCTTAAAAATTAAAATAAATCTTTTAAATTATAACTAACAAACCATTTTATCTTTTACTTAAAATATTTAACCATATTTGTATATTTTTCTAATTATGAAAATTTCTAGGATCTTACAAAATCAGGTACTGATTATTGCACTTTCCTTGGAAGAAACTTGGTAACTTGGAAGAGTAAAAAGCAAAGTGTGGTAGCTAGGTCTAAGGCTAAAGCAGAATTTTGAACAATGGCTCAAGGGATATGTGAGCTATTGTTGCAAAAATTATACTGGAAGACTTGAAGGTAAAATGGGATGACCCTATGAAGCTATATTATGATAACAAATATGCAATTGCCCACAATCCAGTACAACATGATACAACCAAACATATTGAAATTGACAAACATTTTATTAAAGAAAAGATTGGCAACGACATGATTTGCATACCACATGTTTCTTCTGAAGGACAACTTGCATATATACTTACCAAAGGGTTGAATAATAATAACTTTGAAAGAATTATATCCAAGTTAGGAATGGAAAACACTTATTTATGACGTTATGCTTATTTATTATAATTTTGCATTTATTAGGCTTTAATTTTGTATATTTCATTTTTATTTCTAAATTGTTTGTAGGATTTCAAAAATGTCCAAAAGGATTTATGTATATATATTCAATGTGTATAATGAGATAAAGTAAGTGGGAATCATTTTATTCTCTATTATTCTTGAGATAACTTTGTAACTTAAAATCTTCTAGGGGAAATGCGTTAATGTAAATTTGTTTTGAAAAAAATAATCCCTAAGGAATGTAAATATTTAATATGTGTATATGTTTTCTATAGTTGTGAAACAATGGGTAGAAAACATGCTAGACGATACATTAGATGATATATTTATACTATTTTGTTAGGCGACTAAGCAAGTAATGATTGTGTAGTATCCTAAGGGGTTTTACAACCCATCATTCTTCGAGCATGTTGATTGATGAAGGATCATTTATGAAGGAACACACTAGACCTTTACAAGATCCATCATTAAGAGGACAAAAAAAGATGAAGCTTCAATGAAGAAGATTATACTAATTTGGAGTGTGAAATATTTCGAGATTCTTTTTAGTCTTGTAAAAATTGTATAAGAATAAATATTTGTTTGTAATTTTCTATTTTTGTAGCAAAAAAACTAAGAAGATGATTGATAAGTATCTCCATGACATCAAAATGCATAGTAATTTAGACACTTATCTAAGGCTTAAAGTTGTTTTCTTCATGAAAAATACCCTTATTTTGTTAAATCATCAAGCATCATGCCTTTTAGAAAGATAAACCAAGAAACTAATAAAATAACACTGTTTTGTAGAATAAAGAGGGAAAATGAATCACCTACCTAAGCCACAATAGAGTAGCTCAACCACAATAGTGGAAAAACTCAAGAAGAAAGACCTAAGGTTGAGCTGAGAAATTCAGGCTGAGCACCGCCCAACTCAATCCATAAAATAATACCACCCCTCAAGGCAAAATCATTAGATCTATCGAGAATAGGCTATTTCTTTTGTAAATCTCTTTAGAGAAATTATTTAGGAGAAGTGTGAGAGAGTGAATGGCTTTTTGTGTATTTATGGATACACTCTCCATCATGAGTGGCTAGAACTCAAAGGCAAGGTTGAATCTAATCAAACTTCCCCTTTTTTGTTGAGATTTGTTCTCTGATATATCTATCGCTATCTTGAATTATTAGATTGCAAATTGTTTTACTTCTTGTTGTATTTCTTTAACGGGTTCAAATTGAGTTGGTAAGCTAGTTTGAATTATGGTCCAAACAATTTGTCCTACCTATAGTGGTGTTGATTCAGTAGCCATAAGGGATGTTAGATAGAAAGGTCCAAGGAAGTAAAGCAGGGATTTATTCTATCAAGAGTTGAGGGATCACCTTGGGTCTAAAATTTCCTAGGTTCTAGATGGCAGAGATGCGTCTAGATCTACCCAAAAGAGTACTTCCAGAGCTATAATTCATGATAAAGCTCTAGGAGAAAGAGGAGAAATTAAGACATAATTTGGGGAAAGGAAAAAAGCATTCAAACTTGTTAGCTAAATTTATCATAATTCATCCTATTTTATTGTGACCAAAATTTGATATCAATCAAGTCGTAGTAATTTATAAGTCTAAATATTGGTAAACTTTGACAAGTCTTTGTGATACAACTCTTGAATACTATTTTAGTACAACAGTACACTTGTTATATTGATTGTTATTAAATAGTCATCAATGATATACACATTAGCTTTAGGGATAGTTTAGTCTCTTAAACACTTCTATTGAGTGTAAGAGAAACTTATAAGGGTTTAAAAAGCATCGCCCAATAAAAATTCAAATGGACATCTTAAAAAAAATTCAAATAACAATTAGATGGATGCTACTTCCTGTGCCCCATTTTTTTCTTCATGAACCTCCTAATTGTTTAAGTGTCCATCCACTATACCCTTTTGAGTTAGTAATATAAGTTGACTTTCATCGTTGCCCTTCTTCCCTAATTTGAAATACTTGTTTCTGCCGCACCTCCCTCTCTCTACACCTTGCTTCTTCCACATTCCCCTGCACGCAACACCCATCCTTTGATGCGTGTGCTCACATCCAACCCAAATTGATGAAGAAAAGGAGTAAGACTCTTGAGTCGGGCATGGGAGAAAAAGAATCAAGAAAATTACTTCTGGAATAGGTGTTTCAGAACATATTTTCGAATCTAAAAATACCTTTCAAAATCCCATTCTGAAAAAATATTTTTTATATTCTAGAATGGAGTTTCAAAAGGTATTTCCTAATTTGAAAGTACATTCCAGACTCAAACATACATTACGAAGTAGAAAAAAAAATCCAAAACAGGCATTTCAAAATTCATTTCCAGATTTGGAAATACATTTAGCCCATACTTCCTTTATTGTAAATACAACACCTTATATGTATTTTCTACGTGAGATTAATTCCGAACATATTTTAACTATATTTAATACTAAGAAGGAAGTTTTTTCCAAGATGTAAACTCAATCTTCATGGAAGATTCATTTTTGGAAAAAGGTTAAAAGCCTATGAAATTGGATGTGTGTTAAAGCTACACACTTCTTTAGGTTCATGTTCTCGAATGGTACACAATTTCGCTTGGACCCAATTTTTTTTAGTTCAAATCTAAATCTTAAGAGGACTTCAGAATTATTCTTGTAGCAGGATCTTTGAATATAAATCCTAGAATCTTGAAGTTGTTTCTTTGGAAACCGGATTTCAATCCAAGGACCTAAAGGAACAATCTTATACAAGTTTAGCTTAGAAGCTTTTTTATTAACTATTTTTATAATTTGAATGTTATATGTACAAGAGGTATTTATGGACACAAATGTCTAAGAAACTGTTATAAATTAACAGTGGTAGAGAGAAAATAACATATACAAAGAAAAAAACCTATTGTTGTACAAGTTTGACCAAGTTTACAAGTTAGACCATAGTTGACTGTATATACACTAACAAGGTGGAATGTTAGAATAAGTATTAGATATAAGTAGGAAGTAGTTTCATTAAGTATAGGTTGGAAGTAGTTGTATTGGAAAATGTCACCAATAAGTTATACCTATCTTTGTACCTAAGAATCTAGGTTGATCTATGCTCTTCCTTATACTCATTGTATCAAAACTCTATCAATATAAATATGAGAACATATGAGAGGAGTGTTCAAGATCTCTCAAACTCTCTCAAATATAGTCTCTTTTATTTCTCAACACTAACTTCTAAGACCTTTATTCTTTAGACCGTACAGATGACTTCAATAGGAATTGTGAAACTATAGTTGTTCCTTTCTTTCCCTCATTGTTACATGAGACTACTTCATTGTTACATGAAATTATACTGATCACTTATCCTGAAGTAGTCAACTTATGAAGTTAGTTGAGTAGCATCATAGATCAACACATAAACATATCATCCATTCTTACATTGTGTTGGGCAAGGAAATAACTGTTGAATAATACAAAAAAGGATAATTGTTTTGTCTTTTCATTAGAAGACTCTTATCCAGTTTCGTCCGACTTATCAAATCTGATTGAAGAGACAGAATGGAGAGTCGACTAAATACGTTGGAAAAATGGGCTAGTGAACAAGGAATGTTGTAGCAGAATTGAAAGCTGATATGTCCATTGTTGTATAATTGGTTTGGTTACATTTGTTAATAATATGAAGAATGTTGCATATGATTGATTGAAACAGGTTTTAATGTAACATAGTATTATAACCTGTATAGTGGTGTATATGGGTGGGCATGGATTGGATTTCTAATGATCCAATCCACATCCATTTTAGATCCAAATAATTGGATTAGATTTTGGACTCAAATCCATTTTTTTAACAAAACTAGTTTGGATTTTTTTTAAAATCCAGATCCAAATATTTGGATCAAGATTTAAATCTAATCCAAATATTTGGATCAAGTTCAAAATCCAGAATCCATTTTTTATAAAAGAAATTTAAATTGAATTTTTTAAAACTTGTGTCATTAAAGCCAACATGATTCAGTTAGTACAGGTCGTCAAGCATGACCCGTCTCAGTTGTCAGGCCGACCCAAAGAGGTGTCAATTTGGCCTAGCCCACAAGGCTTGGCCCTGACCCATGTGGGCTAGGGCCAAAAAAGCCCACACTGAAAAAAAGCCCTCATCAAAGAAGCCCACAGGGCCAAAAACCCTACAAAATCCTTGTGGGTCAGGGCCAACCCATGGGCTCGACGATGCGACGGGCCCGACGACCCAGACGGACCTGAAGACCTAGACGAGACTGACAACCCAAACGGGCACGACGACCCGGACTAGCCCGATGACCCAAACGGGTGCGACAACCAGGACGGGACCAACGAACCGAATGAGCGAGACGACCCGAACGGGCCCGACAACCCATACGAGATCAAAAACTCAGATGACCCAGACGAACTCAATGACTTAGACGACCCAGACGGGCCCGACGACCTGGACAGCCACGACGACCTACACGGGCCTTATGATCCGGACAAACCCGAAGACACGAATGAGCTCGATGACATGAACGGGACTCAAGCCCGTTCTGGTTGTAGGGTCCGTCCGAGACGTCGAGCTCCTCTAGGTCGTAGGGCCCGTCCGGGTCGTCGGGCCCGTTCGTGTCATCATGCCATTTAGGTCGTAAGGCTGGTGTAGGTCGTCAAGCCTGTTCGGGTCGTTAGGCTCGTCCGGGTCGTCGGGCCCGTCCGGGTCGTTCGAGTCGTCAGGTCGTCGGGCCCATTTGTGTTGTCATGCCCATTTGGATCGTAAGGCCAATGTAGGTCGTCAGGGTCGTTTGGGTCGTCGGGCCTGTCCGGGTCGTCGAGCCCTTCTGGATCGTCGGGCCAACTCGGGGCGTCAGGCCCGTCCGGGGTGTTAGGCCTGTCTGGAGCATCGGGCCCGTCCGAGTCATCGGGCCCATCCGGGTCATCGGGCTCGTCTGGGTCATCTGGTCCATCTAGATAGTCGGCCCCATCCGGGTCGTCATGCATGTTCGGGTCATCGGGTTCGCCGGGCCCGTTCAGGTCATCGGGCACGTTTGGCCAGTTTGGATCTTTGGGCCTGCCTGACCCGTTCGGGTCTTTTGGCCTGCATGACCCGTTCGGGACTTTGGGTCTGCCTCACCTGTTTTGTTCATTGGGCCTACTTGGCCCGTTCGGGTCTTCAGGTCCGCCTGACCCGTTCGGATCTTCAGGTCCGTTTGACCTGTTCGGGTCTTCGGACCCGCCTCAGCCGTTCGATTCTTTGAGCTCGCCAGACTCGTTCGGGTCAGACTCGTTCGGGTCATCAGGCCCGCTTGACCCATTCGAGTCTTTGGGCCCGCCTGGCCCGTTCGGATCTTTGGGCCCGCCTGGCCCGTTCGGGTCTTCGAGCCCGCTTGGCCCGGTCGGATCTTCGAACCTGCCTGGCCCGTTCAGATCATCGAACCTGCCTGGCCAATTCTGGTCTTCAGACCCACTTGGCCCGTTTGGGTCTTCAGGTCCGTTTGGCTCATTCGTGTCTTCGGGCCCACCTGGCTCGTCGGGTCTTTGGGTCCGCTTGGCCCGTTCGGGTCATCAGACTCACTCGAATTTTTCGGACCATTGGGCCCAATCGTCTCGTTCGGTTTGTCGGTCCCGCCTAATTCGTTCATATCTTTAGGCCCTTCCAACCTCTTATGGTCGTCGAGCCTGCCCGATTCGTATAGGTCGTCGAGCAAGGTCCGTCCGAGTCTGAATTTAGTATAGTCCATCTCAACCTTTCTAACCCAACTAAAAATTTAAATTGACAATTTGGATTAGATTTTTTGGATTATCGATATTTAAAATCTTGATTTATAAAATGGATATCCAATCCATAAAATATATAAAATGTAGATTAGATTGAAATCTAGATCCATTAAATGGATTTTAAATGGATTGGATTTTTAATAAAATGGATTATAAATGGATTGGATTGGAGCAAAAGT
>Ga0099823_1008353_pt1 | contig 10537 bp, 3 predicted proteins | sample CowpearedBW_FD_76831 | JGI IMG/M metagenome (GOLD analysis project Ga0099823, IMG submission 76831) | Root nodule microbial communities of legume samples collected from California, USA - Cow pea red BW | ecosystem: Host-associated > Plants > Roots > Nodule | place: USA: California | collected...
AAAAAAAAAAAAGAGGTCAGATAGATAAAAAAGTGGGGCATAATCAATAAATAAGTGGAGAGTAACATACTACTTTTCGTATAATTTTTTAAAATTTATTAATTAATCATTTTTTATCATCCAACGGATGTACCTCTTATGTACCACGAATTTGATTATAAATTACAAGAATCAACCTTATTGCTGCACTAGGTTGCTGACTTGAAGAAAAAAAAATGGTCCAAACCAGAATGGTAAATCAGTGGGACATAATAAACAAAGAGGTGGGAACTGTGTATTACTTCCCGTAAAATTTTTTAAAATTTACTAATCAATCTTTTTTTTTTATCATCCAAAATCCAAAGGGATGCATTTTTTATGTACCACAAATTTGATTATAACTTACACAAATCAACCCTTATTGTTTCCACTATGTGGCTGGCTTGAAATAAAAAAATTGTCTAAACCAAATAGAAGTGGGGTAATAAACAAATAAGTGGGGAACTGCATATCACTTTTCGCACAATTTCTTACAATTTATTAATCAATCTTTTTCTTATCATCCATTGCGGTGTACCTCTTATGTATCCCGAATTTGGTTATAAGTTACAAAAATAAACCTTTATTGCTTGCATTAGATGGCTGACTTAAAAAAAAAGTCCAAACGAGATAGGAAAATCAGTAGGGCATAATAAACAAATAAGTGGAGAACTGCGTATTACTTTTCATAAATTTTTTGAAGATTTATTAATCAATCTTTTTCTTATCATCCAATGGGATGTATGTACCCGAATTTGATTATAAGTTACAAAAATCAACCATTGTTACTTGCACTAGGTGGATGACTTGAAAAAAAAAATAGGCCAAACCAGATAGGCAAATAAGTGAGGCATAATAAACAAATAAGTGTGGAATTGCGTATTACTTTTCATACAATTTTTTAAAATTTATTAATAATTTTTTTTATCATCCAATGGATGTATGTACCTCTTATGTACCCCAAATTTTATTATAAGTTATTAAAATCAACCATTAATGCTTGCACTAGGTGGTTGGCTTGAAAAAAAAATAGGCCAACCAGATAGGTCAAAAGTGGGACATGATAAATAAATAAGTAGGGTGTTGCGTATTACTTTTTGTGCAATTTTTTTAAATTTACTAATCAATCTTTTTTTTTATCATCCAAATTGATGTACCTCTTATGTACCCCGAATTTGATTATAAGTTACAAAAATCAACCTTTATTTCTTGCACTAGGTGGCTCACTTGAAGAAAAAAATAGGCCAAACCAGATAGACAAATAAGTGGGGCACAAAGAACAACCCTTATTGCTTGCACTAGGTGACTGGCTTGAAAAAAAAAAAGGTCAAACCAGATAGGCAAAAAAGTGGGATATAATGAATAGATAAGTGGAGAGTTGCGTATAATTTTTTAAAATTTACTAATCAATATTTTTTTTATCATCCAATGAGATGTACCCTGAATTTAATTATAAGTTAAAAAAAATCAACACTGCTTATACTAGGTGGCTGGCTTGAAGAAAAAAATAGGCCAAACCAAAGAGGTAAATAAGTGGGGCATGCATGATAAACAAATAAGTAGGGAACTATGTATTACTTTACGTACAATTTTTTAAAATTTACTAATCAATCTTTTTGTTATCATCCAATGCAATGTACCTCTTATTACCCCGAATTTGATTATAAGTTACATAAATAAACCCTTATTGCTTGCACAAGGTGCTGTCTTGAAAAAAAAAACAAATAGGCAAAACCAGATAGAAAAATAAGTGAGGAATAATAAACAAATAAGTGGGGAGTTGCGTATTACTATTAGCACACTTTTTTAAAATTTATGAATCAATCTTTTTTTTTATCTTCCAAAGGGATGCACTTCTTATGTACCACAAATTTGATTATAAGTTACAAAAATCAACATTCATTGCTTGCACTAGGTGGTTGTCTTAAAAAAATTTATTGCTACGTATTACTTTTCGTACAATTTTTAAAAATTTATTGATCCATCTTTGTTTATCATTCAATGGGATGTGCATCTCAAATTTGATTATAAGTTAAAAAAAGCAACATTTATTGCTTATACTAGGTGGTTGATTGAAGAAAAAAAAAAGGCCAAACAAGATAGACAAATAAGTGGAACACAAAGAACAAATAATTAGGACTTGCGTATTACTTCTTATACAATTTTTTAAAATTTACTAAACAATATTTTTTTATCATTTAATGAGATTTACCTCTAATGTACCCCAAATTTAATTAAAAGTTACAAAAATCAACCCTTATTGCTTGCACTAGTTGGCTGACTTGAAAAAAAAATAGGTCAAACCAAATAGACAAATAAGTGGGACATAATAAACAGAGTTGGGTATTACTTTTCGTACAATTTTTTTTATCATCCAATGGGATATACGTCTTATGTACACCAAATTTGATTATAAGTTACAAAAATTAATCCTTATTGCTTGCAATAGGTGGCTGAGTTGAAGAAAAAAATAGGTCAAACTATATAGACAAATAAGTGGGACAAAATGAGCAAATAAGTGGAGAGCTGCGTATTACTTTTTGTACAATTTTGTAAGTTTACTGATCAATCTTTTTTTATCATCCAAAGGGATGCAATTCTTATGTACCACAAATTTGATTATAAGTTACAAAAATCAACCCTTATTACTTGTAGTAGGTGATTGACTTGAAGAAAAATATAGGCGAAACCAGATAGGCAAATAAGTGGGACATAATAAGCAAATAAGTGGGAAGCTGCGTATTACTTATCGTACAATTTTTTTAAATTTACTAATCAATCTTTTTTTATCATCTAATGGGATGTACCCTGAATTTTATTATAAGTTACAAAAATCAAACATTATTGCTGGGATTAGGTTGCTTGAAGAAACAAAATAGGCCAAACCAGATAGGCAAATAAGTGGGGTACAAAGAACAAATAAGTGGGGAGTTGTGTATAACTTTACGTACAATTTTTAACAATTTACTAATCAATTTTTTTTATCATCCAATGGGATGTACCCCTTATGTACCCCAAATTTGATTATAAGTTACAAAAATCAACTCCTATTGTTTACACTAGGTGGTTGGCTTGAAAAAAAAAATAGAGGCAAATAAGTGGGACATAATAAACAAATAAGTGAATAGCTGCGTATTACTTTTCGTATATTGTTTGAAAATTTATTAATTAATATTTTTTTTATCATCCAATGGAATGTACATCATATGTTCCCTGAAATTGATTATAAGTACAAAAATTAACCTTGTTGCTTGCACTAGGTGGTTGGCTTGAAGTAAAAAATAGACTGAGCCAGATAGACAAATAAGTGGAACACAAAGAACAAATAAGTTGGGAGCTACATATTACTTTTCGTACAATTTTTTAAAATTTACTTATCAATCTTTTTTTTAGCATCCAAACGATTGCACTTCTTATGTGCCACAAGTTTGACTATAAGTTACAAAAACAACCCTTATTAGTTGCACTAGGTGACTGTCTTGAAGAAAAAAAATAAGCCAGACCAAATAGGCAAACAAGTGGGACATAATAAACAAATAAGTGGAAAATTGCTTATTACTTTTCATTCAATTTTTTAAAATTTACTAATCAATCATTTTTTATCATTCAATGGGATGTACCCCTTATGTAACCCAAATTTGATAATAAGTTACAAAATTCAACCATTATTGCTTGCACTAAGAGGCTGACTTGAAAAAAAAAATAGGCCAAACTAGACAAGCAAATAAATGGGACACAAAGAACAAATAATTGGGGAATTGCATATTACTTTTCGTACAACTTTTTAAATTTTACTAATTAATCTTTTTTTATAATATAATGGGATGTACCTTTTATGAACCTCGAATTTGATTATAAGTTACAAAAATCAACACTTATTGCTTGCACTATGTAATTAGCTTGAAAATAAAAAGGCCAAACCAGATAGGCATATAAGTGGGACATAATAAACAAATAAGTGGAGAGTTGCGTATTACTTTTAGTACAATTTTTTAAAATTTATTAATCGATATTTTTTTATCATCCAATGAGATGTACCTCTTATGTACCTAAATTTGATTATAAGTTACAAAAATCAACCCTTATTGCTTGCATTAGGTGGCTGGCTTGGAAAAAATATAGGCCAATCCAGATAGACAAATAAGTGGGACACAAAGAACAAATAAGTGGGGAGCTTCCTATTACTTTAAGTACTATTTTTTAAAATTTACTAATCAATATTTTTTTTTTATCATCCATCGGGATTTAGCTCTTAAGTACCCCAAATTTGATTAAAAGTTACAAAAATCAACACTTATTTGTACTAGGTGACTGGCTTGAAAAAAAATTGGTCAAACCAGATGAACGAATAAGTAGGGCATAATAAACAAATAAGTGGGAAGTTTCGTATTAATTTTCGTAAAATTTTTAAAAAATTTTTAATTGAATTTTTTTTATAATCCAATGGGATGTAGCTCTTATGTACCTTGAATTTTATTATAAGTTACAAAAATCAATCCTTATTGCTTACAGTAAGCGGTTGACTTGAAAAAAAAAAATAGGTCAAACGAGATATGCAAATAAGTGGGGCATAATAAACAAATAAGTGGGATGTACTAATTAAAATTTACTAATTAAAATTTTTTTATCATCCAATGGGATGTACCCTGTATGTACCTTGAATTTAATTATAAGTTACAAAAATCAACACTTATTGCTTGCACTAGGTGGCTAGCTTGAAGAAAAAAATAGGCCAAAAAAATAGACAAATAGGAGAACAAAGAAAAAATAATTGGGGAGCTGCGTATTACTTTCCGTAAAATTTTTAAAATTTTCTACTCAATCTTTTTTTATCATCCAATGGAATGTACCTCTTATGTACCCCGAATTTGTTTATAAGTTACAAAAATCAACTCTTATTGCTTGCACTAGGTGGTTGGCTTGAAGTAAAAAATAGGCTAAACCAAATAGGCAAATAAGCGGGGCATAATAAACAAATAACTGGGAAGCTACGTATTACCTTTTGTACAATTTTTTAAAATCTACTAATAAATCTTTTTTTATGTACCCGGAATTTTATTATAAGTTACAAAAATCAACCATTATTTCTTGCACTAGGTGATAGAATTGAAGAAAAAAATAGACCAAACTAGATAGACAAATAAGTGGGACACAAAGAATAAATAAATGGGGAGCTGCTATTACTTTTCATAGAATTTTCTTAAAATTTACTCATCAATATTTTATTTTTATCATCTTGCACTAGGTGATAGAATTGAAGAAAAAATAGACCAAACTAGATAGACAAATAAGTGGGACACAAAGAACAAATAATTCAGGAGCTGCTATTACTTTTCATAGAATTTTCTTAAAATTTACTCATCAATATTTTATTTTTATCATCCATGGGATGCACTTCTTATGTACCACCAATTTGATTATAAGTTACAAAAATCAATCCTTATTTCTTGCACTAGGTGGTAGACTTAAACAAAAAAATAGGCCAAACTAGATAGGCAAATAAGTGGGACACAAAGAACAAATAAGTGGGGAGTTGCGTATTATTTTTCGTACAATTTTGTAAAATTTAATGATCAATTTTTTTTATCATTCAAAGGGATGCACTTCTTATGTACCACATACTTGATCATAAGTAAAAAAAAAACCCTTATTACTTGCAATAAGTGGCTGACCTGAAGAAAAAAAAATAGGTCAAACTAGATAAGCAAATAAGTGGAAAATAATAAACAAATAAGTGAGAAGTTGTGTATTACTTCACTTAATATTTTTTAAAATTTACTAATCAATTTTTTTTATCATCCAATGCGATGTACCCTTACGTACCCTGAATTTGATTATAAGTTACAAAAATTAACCCTTATTGCTTGCATTAGGTGACTAACTTGAAAAAAATAGGCCAAACTATTTGGGAAGCTGCTTATTTGTTTTGGTACAATTTTTTAAAATTTATTAATCAATCTTTTTTATCATTGAATTGGATGTACCTCTTATGTATCCCGAATTTGATTATAAGTTACAAAAGTCAACCCTTATTGTTTGCATGGGCTGTAATAGAAAATAAAAAAATAGGTAAAACCAAATAGGCAAATAAGTGGGGCACAAAGAACAATGAACAAATACGTGGGGAGTTGTGTATTACTTTACGTATAATTTTTCAAAATTTACTGATCAATCTCAATCTTTTTGTTATCATCCAATGAGATGTACCTCTTATGTACCCCGAATTTGATTATAAGTTACAAAAATAAACCATTATTGCTTGCACTAGATGGTTGAGTTGAAAAAAAAAATAGTCCAAACCAGCTAGGCAAATAAGTGGGGCATAATAAATAAATAAGTGGGGAGCTGCATATTACTTCTCGTAAAATTTTTTAAAATTTCCTAATCAATCTTATCATCCAATGAGATGTATCCCTTATGTACTTCAAATTTGATTATAAGTTTGAAAAACTCACTCTTATTGCTTGCACTAGGTTGCTGGCTTGAAAAAAAAATGTCAAACCACATAGGCAAATAAGTAAGGCATAATAAACAAATAAGTGGGGAGCTAATCTTTTTTTAAATTTTCTAATCAATCTTTTTTTATCATCCAATGGGATATATATCTTATGTACCTCGAATTTGATTATGAGTTACAAAAATCAACACTTATGGCTTGGACACCACAAGATTTAGTAATTTTAATAACATTTGCTCGATTACATCTAATAAAAATTTTACTAAATACATTCTATAACATTTTCTTACAAATGTTACTATATTTAATTTTAACAATAATATTGTAACATTTTTTAAAAATGTTACTGTAGGTAAATAAATTATTATATAGTATCATTTTAATAAAATATTACTAGTATTTTAAAAAATGAATTAAATATGAATTAATAATAACTTATTATTCTAGTGATTAAATTAATGTTTTTAATTAAAATTATCAAGTATCATGATGTTATATTTTTACTAATTAGCCCATCATTAAAAATATATTTGTTTATTTAAAAATAATATTCTTAGTGTCTTGTTTAGATGTAGTTAGAAATTTTTTTAGTCATTTTTAATTTATTTTAGAAACTAAATTTTAGTCAATAAAAATAATACAATTAAACCTTTTAGTTTTTAATTATCGTATTATTAAAAACTTAATTTTTTTATCTCTATTATCTAAACATTGATAATGCATTAACTAAAATTCGTGAAACCAATTATTTTCGTCTCAATTATAAATTTATTATATTTTAGATTAGTAACAATGTATTTACTAATTTGTTAATGTTAATATAACATTGAAATAGTTAATACTAATTTAGTAGTACATCCCTTTAGATGATAAAAAAAATGATTAATTAATAAATTTTAAAAAATTGAACGAAAAGTAACAAATAACTCCCCACATATTTGTTCATTGTGCCCATCTTGATTGAGATTTGATTTAACTTATTTTTTATCAAGTCAATCACCTTGTGCAAAAAATAAGGGTTGTTTTTGTGACTTTTAAGCAAATTTGTGGTACTTTAAAAAGTTATACGAAAAGTAATATGCAGCTCCCCTCCTATTTTTTCTTTATGTACCACTTATTTTCCTAGTGCAATCAATAATGATTGATTTTTGTAATTTATAATGAAATTCGTGGTACATAAGAAGTACATCCCATTAGACAAAAAAATTGATCAGTAAATTTTAAAAAATTGTACGAAAAGTAACAAGCAACTCCCCACATATTTGTTTATTATGCCCCACTTATATTGACATCTTATTTGACTTTTTTTCTCAAGGCAGTCTCCTTGTGCAAAAAATAAAGATTGTTTTTTGACTTGTAAGCAAAATCGTGGTACATAAAAAGTACATCTCATTGGATAAAAAAACAATTTATTAGTAAATTTTAAAAAATTGTTCAAAAAGTAACGTGCAGCTCCTCACATATATGTTCTTATACCTCACTTATTTGCCTATCTGATTTGGCCTATTTTTTTTTCCTTCTAGTCAACCTCCTTGTTCAAGCCAGCCTCCTTGTTCAAACAATAAGATTTGAATTTTGTGACTTGTAATCAAATTTGTGGTACATAAGAAGTACATCCTTTGGATGATAAAAAAATGATTAATTAGTAAATTTTAAAAAATTGTACGAAAAGTAACAAACGACTTCCCACATATTTGTTCATTGTGCTCAACTTAGATTGAGATCTCATTTGACTTATTTTTTTATCAATCCAGCCAACTTGTCCAAAAAATAAAGGTTGTTTTTGTGACTTGTAAGCAAATTTGTGGTATATAAGAAGTACATCCATTATGACAAAAAAGATTGATCAGTAAATTTTAAAAAATTGTACAAAAAGTAATACGCAGTTCTCCACTTGTTTGTTCATTGTGTCCCACTTTGATTCAGATCTTATTTGACTTATTTTATTTTCTAGGCAACCACCTTGAGCAAAAAATTCGAGTAGTTTTTATAAATTGTAACCAAATTCGTGATACATAAAAGGTACTTCCATTGGATGACAAAAAAAGATTAATCAGTACATTTTAAAAAAATTGTACGAAAAGTAACTAGCAACTTCCCACATATTAGTTCATTGTACCCAATTAGATTGAGATCTTATATGACTTATTTTATTTTCTAGGCAGCCACCTTAAGCAAAAAATAAAGGTTGTTTTAGTTACTTGTAACCAAATTCGTGATAGATAAGAGGTACATCTATTGATGACAAAAAATGATTGATCAGTAAATTTTAAAAAATTATACGAAAAGTAACAAGCAACTCCCCACATATTTGTTCATTGTGTACCACTTAGATTGAGATCTTATTTGACTTATTTTATTTTTTAGGCAGGCACCTTGTGAAAAAAATAAGGATTGTTTTTGTCACTTGTAACCAAATTCATCATACATAAGAGGTACATCCATTGGATGAAAAAAAAAAGATAGATCTGTAAATTTTAAAAATTTGTCCGAATAATAACAAGCAACTCCCCACATATTTGTTCATTGTGCCCCACTTAGATTGAGATGTTATTTGACTTATTTTATTTTCTAGGCAGCCACCTTGAGCAAAAAATAAGGGATGTTTCCAAATTCGTGATATATAAGAGGTACATCCATTGGACCATTGGATGACAAAAAAAGATTGATAAGTGAATTTTAAAAAAATGTACAAAAAGTAAGATGTAACTCCCCACATATTTGTTCATTGTACCCCACTTAGATCGAGATCTTATTTGACTTATTTTATTTTCCAAGCAGCCACATTGAGAAAAAAATGAGTGATGTTTCCAAATTAGTTTTACATAAGGGGTATATTCATTGGATGACAAAAAAAAATTGATTAGTAAATTTTAAAAAATTGTACAAAAAGTAACAAGCAACTCCATAAATTTTTCTTCATTGTGCCCCCACTTAGATTTAGATCTTATTTGACTTATTTTCTTTTCTAGGCAACCACCTTCTGCAAAAAATAAGAATTGTTTTTGTTATTTGTAACCAAATTCGTGATAGATAAGAGGTACATCCATTTGGATGAAAAAAATAGATTGATTAGTAAATTTTAAAAAATTGTACAAAAAGTAACGAGCAACTCCCCACATATTTGTTCATTGTGCCCCACTTAGATTGAGATCTTGTTTGACTTATTTTATTTTCTAAGCACCCACCTTGAGCAAAAAAAAGGATGTTTCCAAATTCGTGATATATAAGAGTTACATCCATGGCATGACAAAAAAATATTGATTAGTAAATTTTAAAAAATTCTACAAAAGTAACAACCAACTCCCCATATTTTTCTTTATTGTGTCCCACTTATATTGAGATGTTAGTTGACTTATTTTATTTTCTAGGCAGCCATCTTGTGCAAAAAATAAGGGTTATTTTTGTTAATTGTAACCAAATTCGTGATACATAAGAGGTACATCCATTGGATGACCAAAAAAAGATTGATTAGTAAAATTTAAAAAATAGTACGTAAAGTAAAAAGAAACTCCTCACATATTTGTTCATTGTGTCCCACTTAGATTGAGATCTTATTTGACTTATTTTATTTTCTAAGCAACCACCTTGAGCAAAAAATAAGGATTGTTTTTGTTACTTGTAACCAAATTTGTGATACATAAGAGGTACATCCATTGGATGACAAAAAAAGATGGATCACTAAATTTTAAAAATTTGTCCGAATAATAACAAGGAACTCCCCACATATTTGTTCATTGTGCCCAACTTACATTGAGATCTTATTTCACTAATTTATTTTCTAGGTAGCCATCTTGAGCAAAAAATAAGGGTAGTTTTTGTTACTTGTAACCAAATTCGAGATACAAAAAAGGTACATCCATTGGATGACAAAAAAATATTAATCAGCAAATTTTAAAAAATTGTACTAGAGGTAACTTGCAACTCCCCACATATTTGTTCATTGTGCCCAATTAGATTGAGATCTTACTTGACTTATTTTATTTTCTAGGCAGCCACCTTGAGCAAAAAAGAATGGATGTTTCAGAATTTGTGATATATAAGAGGTACATCCATTGGATG
>Ga0099823_1008359_pt1 | contig 10532 bp, 4 predicted proteins | sample CowpearedBW_FD_76831 | JGI IMG/M metagenome (GOLD analysis project Ga0099823, IMG submission 76831) | Root nodule microbial communities of legume samples collected from California, USA - Cow pea red BW | ecosystem: Host-associated > Plants > Roots > Nodule | place: USA: California | collected...
AATTATTTGGGAGTTGTTTACATTTATATTATTAAAAATATATAAAGATTATTTTATTTTTATTTTTATTTGTATATTATAATTTGTTTAAAATATCTATATATATATATATATATATATATATATTATTTTTTATTTTTCATATTTTATTATTTATTTAATATAAATATTTGTTGTCAGAAGACTCTCTCACATATCAAACATCTATTTATGATTACCTATAACATCTTTTACTTTTAAAATTTCTCACTCTTAGACACACACACACACTCTCTCAATCTCTCTCTCTCCCTCTCTCAGGTACGAATACATTCTTTCGTTCTCGTTTCAAAGTAAAACATTCATCATTATTGTCATAGATATGAAATTTTCTCTTTCTGATGTTATAAGAAATTATAATTACATTAATCTCAAATTAAAGAAGATCAAAATAATCAAAAGTGTATCTTCAAAATAAATTAAAAAATTGAAAAAATAATATAATTTTTTTAATTACCTAATAAACTAAACATACTTTAGTAATTTAAAAGAGGGCGAATATAAGTACATCGATATGTACGTAATCATTTTTGGACTCAAATTCAATTTAAAAAATTAAGTATTATCTGTTGGAAAAAATATCTCATCAATGAAGAACATTACCAATCACCCTACATTTTGAGAAATAAGATTAACACAAGGAACACATAAATATAATGTAAAAATCACTACTAGAAATTCTCATATTACATAGGATTTTTCTTACAAATTTGTTAAAAAAACTTGCTAGAAAAGACTTTCTTCTGCCATTTTTTCTAAGAATCTTAATTGGCAGGTTATTCATTCGTGGATAATTATTTCTTACAAAATTATAAAATTTGCAACGATTTCCTACAAAATTTGTTACGAAAAGTGTTTATACAAAATATTTTGCAAAAAAATTGGTAGCAATTTTCTACAATTTTTTTTCACAACAAAAATTGTAAGTATTTCCTATGAAAAAATTTTCAAAAGAAAATTGGTAGGAAATATGAGTTTTTTTAGTAGTGAACATGAATATAACATGGAAACACAAAAAATTAAGAAAAAATCACGACCATTGTCTAAAGACAATCAAATAATAGTACTAGGTGAAAATTTGGACAACGCATAGACAACTCTCACATGTCATGCAAGAATTTAACTCAAACCTCATAACACTCTAATGCAAGAGTATAAGAAAAGTCAAATACAAGCTTAAAGTGTATTTGACTTATGTCTTTGGTAATGTAGGACTTTCCACTCCTTACCTTGCTTATCTTAGATGATGTGGGACTTTCCAAAACATATTATCTTCATTAGCCCAACATTATTCATATTCATACTTATACAACATATTAGTACAATGGTTCTTCACCAAAATTGAAATAAGTTCAAATAATACTCATACATACATGTTTGTTTGTCATTCATATCAAAATTAAATAAAAATTAAAGTACGTGGAAGTTATGGGTACCATTTATTGAGAGTTTTAATAAAATGATTTCACATTACTCACTTGTTCAAAATGAAACGATATGACAAGACAAACATAACACCTAATCGTATTTATAATAGTTATTTTGTTTCTACAAATTTAGAGTGGATTAAATTTTGTTTTTATTATTTACTAAAATTATTTTTGTTCATTATTTTTACGTAATACTTTTTTCTCATATTAAATAACTTAATGTATTTCAATGTAAAATGTGCGCGTGTTTGGAAAATATTTAATAAACGTTTAGGAAAGAAGTAGTATATCATTTCTTATATTTATTTAGATAATGTAAAGTGATTATGAGAATATTGGTTAATACAAAGATTGGTTAGTATTTCAAGATTATTGAAATTAATTAAGGAAATGAAAAATACTGTCGAATTTGGACTAAGGTCGACTCGGTCAAATTTCCATTGTAGTCGACTCAACTAGTTTTACCGAATTTTGACTAGAGTCGACTAGGTTGAATACGACCAAATTATGATCGCAGTCGACTTAGTCGAATATGAAAATTTTTTGTCCAAGGCCGACTCAACCCAATGCGGTCAAATTTGGGTCGGGGTTGACTCAACCGAATACGACCAAAATTGATCCATGTCCGAATGGCCAAATTTTGATTAGGACCAACCCAACTAAATTTGGCCGAATACGGTCAAATTTTGTACAGGACTGACTCTGTCGAATACGGCCAAATTTGGACTAGTCCATCTCGACCTTTAGCCTAACCCAACTAAAAATTTAGATTGAAAATTTGGATTGGATTTTTTGGATTATCCATATTTGAAAATAGGAATTTAGAGAATGGATATCCAATCTATAAAATATATAAAATGTAAATACGACCAAATTTGGACTAGTCCATCTCGATCTTTAGCCTAACCCAACTATAAATTTAGATTGAAAATTTGGATTGGATTTTTTGGATTATCCATATTTGAAAATATGGATTTAGAGAATGGATATCCAATCTATAAAATATATAAAATGTAGATCAAATTGAAATCCATATCAAATAAAATGGATTTTAAATGGATTGAAATTTTAATAAAATGAATCTTAAATAGATTGGATCAGAGCAAGAATGGATCGGATCATGAAAATTGGATTTTTATCTCAACCCTAACTATAGTACAAACACAAAAACATTGGTGCGAGACTTACAACTAAAATTACAAGAAAAAAAAGATAAATATTAATTTATATGTGACCAATTTTACAGTAGATGAATCTATAGTATGATCATTTTTTCTTGATGAACCTTAACCAATCTTTTTTCCAAAATAATCGATTATGTAGAGGAGAAAGGAGAAAAATTATGTAAAGTAGGAGAAGGTCATTTATTTATTAAATGAACAATAATAGAAAGAGCTTCACACCAAATACAAGGAGTAACAAAGGGTTCTAGTAAAAGAATGCGTACAACATCAAGAAGGTGACAATTTTTTTCTTTAGACAACACCATTTTTTTGTGGTGTGGAAGGACAAGAACGCTAAGATATATTCCCTTTACTTTGAAGAAAATTATGAAAAACATTAGACATATATTCTCCTCCAGAATCTCATCTTAAGATTTTTATGTGAGCAAAGAATTAAATCTTAATAAATGAAACAAAACATTGAAAAACACAGAAATTTTTGCCTTGGACCGAAAAAAATATACCCAAGTAAATCTAATGTAGTCATTTATGAACGTAACAAAATACTTATAACCTACATGAAAAATAATCGAGAAATTCCCTAAACATCACTATGAATAATGTCAAAATAATAATTTGCACGAGATGCATTATGGGAAAATAGTAAAGTTTTACTTTTACCAAAAACAGTAAACTTTTACTTTTACCAACTTTGCATCGTAAAATCAAAAAGAAACAAATGAACTTTTATTGCTTAAAAGAATAGATTTAAACAAGGTACTAAGTATATGAAAATTTTGATGATCTGAACGATTATGAAGTATTTTATTTAGCTGTCTATCATTTAAGCAAACAAGAGAAAACATATGACAACATGTGGAAGAAGATAAACATAATGGAAAGAGTCGTTCCACTTTAGGTCCCTCCAGAATGATCTTCACAAACACTTGATCCTACACAACATTGGATACAGACACAGAAGAATTTTTCATATTAGACACACCAGAATCAAGGTACCAAGCTTGAGAAGAAAGGTGAATATTACCTGATAAACTAAAGGCAAAAAAAGCAGACATAATCATTTGTTGTACCATTTTCAGAGTAAGTGTATTTGCAAGAGGTGTAAGAACAAAAGGTGGAGCAACTTGAAGCACCAATAGAGACATGATAAGCAGTTCCTTACTTTTTTGAGGAAGAATTGGACATGTGATAATATTCCTTTGCTACTTGTAATAGTTACAGAAATTTTGTGTGCAAGCCTTCACAATATGACCAAATCCTTTGCAACTATAGCATTGAACATATCACATATCTATAGTTTTATTCTTCCCTTATGTTGTATAGGCCACATTAATAGGAGTAATAGAACTAGTGGCTTCAAATTAGAACAAGTGGCTTCAAAATCATATCGCATCTTCATCAAAATTTGATATCTCTTGTTGGTCTCGTGCATTGTTTGGACAACAAAGAGGGTTGCACCAGAAATATCAACATTAATAATATTGGAATATTCAACCTATAGATCCTGAAATCCAGAAAAATATTCCTTAATTTATAGACTTTCTTGTGTGTATTTAGCCATCTCAAACACCAATTGAAACCTTCGAGTTGCGTTGTCCTATGATAAATCTTTTTCAAATAATCCCACATGTCCTTAGCAATGTTATAAGGTCGCAACTTAATAATAAAATGAGGCTCAACAGAGTTAAGTATCCAGGTCATAATTTGGACATTTTGGTTTCCCATTTTGCCCAATCCAATGCACTTGTAGGTGCTGGAATTTTGCCATCAATATGACACCATAAATCTTTGCATTAAAAAATAGTTTAAATTGAAATTCTCAAGTAGAATTATTTTTGTCATTAAATCGAATAAGATACTATTCAGATTTATCATAAGACATAATGAAGAAAAAAAAAACCTCGAATTAAGATTTTTGATTTGCTGCTTTTCAAATTGTTGTGTGTGTTCCAATACTTGCGATTTGCAACAAATGCATGAAACTTTTCAAATCAAGACGAAACTTACCAAGAAAAACGAAACTTTTTGAATCAAGATGAAACTCACAAAGAAGATGATTGTGGCAAATCTCGACCACCCAAAGTAAGTGTTTACTCTAACCTTAAGACACTCACAAGAATACAAGACTAAAACCCAAAAGAAATTCACAGAACATACTATACCAAACAATTTGAAAAGTTTGCTTGTACTCTATATTCCTATTCTCTTAAATAGGTGACATAGCATATCTTTACATTATTAATATGAGAAGATATATGTAATAAAGAGAAAGATTATAAAATATTTCCTATTTACAATAAATAATTACATTAATGACTATCGTATAAAGTAATCTATTAAATATATAATCAATTACATTTATACACATTAACATTAAAATGCAATTAAAGGAAGAGAAACACAACAATTAAGAGAAATAATAAAAAAAATGTAAATAAAAAAACACAAAAATTACCATTCACATTTCTAAAACACCAGACCATAAAATGGTGTGCATGTGTGAGTACGTGTCTTAGGTGTGAGTGGATGAAAATAAATTATTAATATAATTAGTAAATTATATAATTTTATAATATCGTTAGTTTTATACAATTCAGCTCCCCATACAATTTTCAATATGTACTTTCCCTTTCAACATATTATATATATATATATATATATATATATATATATTTTTTTAATATTTAAAATTTATTTGTGGGCTGGTGAGTCAACCCGCTCATCATGGTTCAACATGAATGAGCCGAGTTTTTAACGGGTTGGGTTTTATTTTAATCTGTACTGAAATTTGTAACTTTTCAACTTAACCTGATCTGAACCCGTGATGAGCCTGGTTGTCTCGTGGGTTATAACCCCTTTTTACGACTCTACATAATATCTTCGATTTATTTACTTGTGGTGGAAATAAAAGGAATTGAGTTTTTCTTCACAAGTTAAAACTAAAGGAAATTTAGTTTTTATGGAAAATTCATTTAACTTTTATAATTTTCAAAAATTAATTCTAAAGTGTACGAGGAATTTAATACGTTTTAACTTTGTAATTTATTTCTAATAAAATTTTGTAAGTTATTGAACTTATTTTATGTTTTTACAGGATGCTGATGAAGATCAAGATAAACAAAAATAATAAAAATATTGTAGTGGTACGTGTGAAGATCCAGATGAAAAAGAATAAAAGTATAGAGAAGTGTGGACAATATTTTTATGACATTGTAATTACTTTTTTATTAGTTGTAATTACTTTTATTTATGAAAGTGTAGATACTATTACAATACCATTCAAAATGGATAAATTTTAAATTTCGTTATATATTAAAAGTAATTTGATTAATATAGTTTAAATGTTATTTATTTTATTTTTTTTTACAGTAAAATGCATTTATTTTAATTAATATTTTTAAAATATTGAAGAGGTTATTAACACTAACAAAAAAAATAAAAAATGTAGAATTTAAATTTTTACAATAAAATAGTTGAAAATAAATGATGTTTCAAACCTCCATGAAATAATAATCATAAATAGAAGAGATTAAAATTTTCAACAAACTTCCACTGCAGATTAATTTGTGAGGGTAAAAATAATAATATTTTTGTAACGTAGATAAGTATAATCAAATCATGATATTTGAGCTACTATACTCTTATTAAAAATAATTTAACCCATTAACATTATGATTTTTTGTTTAATAATAAACACTCAATGTAATAATTAATATAAAAGTTATAAATTTAATTCTCAATGAGATATTAATGAAAGAGAAATTAATACATATATTATCTATTTTATAATGTAGACTAAATAAGACAAATAACAATTGAATAATGTAAAACTTAAACTTGTCATCTCTTTAATATAAAAAGTTAAACCTTAATTATTATCTATAATCTTTTAGCAAACAATAACTATAACTTTATAAGAAATAACAACTACTCGATCCATAATACGAAAATATTTTACTTTTTTTAGTAGGCTTTCTCTAAGAGAGACATGCCATTTAAAAAAAAATTGAACTTTACACCAGGTGATAATCAAAGTATTAAAAGTTCACAACGTTTTCCGACCGCTATCTACTTTTGATCATTAAAGTACGCAGAACTTAAAAGAAAATTGGTACGAAATAGTTATCAAATTATATTATAGAGACCATTACAACATTAAAAACAGCAACACATTACTTTAACTATTTTTCTATATAATATTTCAAGTAATGTTTTTCTTCAAGCAGAGCCATCCATCAGGTATCTTTCTAGACGTCTAAGATAGAATAAAGTGGAGTGTGATGTCTTCGTAGGTGTGACCTTTTCTTCTATGTCGGATTCATGGTCGTAAGAGATTTTGATGTTGACCAAAGTCTTATACTCTTCCATCGCAGATAGTTTAAAAGTTGTCTTGTAATACGACAACCCTAGACTTAGATAACCTCCTTCAATCACTTGCAGACCTATTTCATGTGAACTCTCATCCAACTCTGTGATCTCCTCCCTCTGGTAACTTGGTGACACATCTAAGATTAATTCGCAAAAAGTTAAAACAAATTATTGGATTTCTAAATAAAGCTATAAACTTTTATATGGTATAATATGATTAAAAATAGAGAAAACAGTGTTCTCTGGTAGATAATTTTCTTAATTTTTTTTTCAAAGGTTTAATAATATTTTTCTAATTAATGTATACTTGTTTCAGTTTTTATTTTGTAATTTAATAATTAAATAACAACAATAACTATGACATGATACAATCAAACATAGAAATCTAACAGAATAACAAAATAGAATATTAGTATAGACTCTAATTTTGATACTTTATTTGTTCATACCAGTTCATATATCAAACTAGTTACCATGGTTGAAACAAAATTTATATACACAAAAAAGTTACTTATATTGTCCCGAGACATTGTAAAGAAAACAATATGAACAAAACCACCATTTTAAAAAGTAAAATCTACTTAACTATAAAGCCACTCAAATACTGAAGAGATGAAAAATGACTGATTTGGAAAATATTAATTCTTTTCACTGTTTTAATTTTCTTTTTCTTCTCTTATTTAACTATAAAATATAATACGTAGAGTCTAATATAAAAAAAGACATTTTCTATGTTATTAAATACGAAAGAAATGCTTTTTTCTTTACTTAATTTTCCGTGCTAGTCTTTTTTTCAATCTGCAATTTATTTTATGCAGAGTTGAAAAGAAATGAAGTTTCCATAATGGATGACTCAATTTGAGGTAGATTGCAAAACTAGAAATCTAAAAAGGCTTAAAAACCAAAGAATAATTTTTGATACAAAGTTATTTCAAAAGTTAAATACTAAATTAGATTTTTGATTCATTAATTAATAGCATGAAATAATTTACACTATGAACTCAGAAATATGAGAGAAAAACTGACCAGTCAAAAAGTTAAAGATGAGGATTGTTCCAACCCCTCCATCACCTTCAATCACTTGCACATCTTTGACAATATGAGGAAGTACCTTTGGAACCACTGTTATGAAATCCTTAGATAGCACTGCCCAAAGGGCTTCCATTCTCACACTAAGCTCTGTTTGGGTGTTGAATTCCTTCACCATGGCTCTTAACCAAACGTGCTTTCACACAGGGACATGCACTGGTATGTGTGTTTATGTACTACTTCCATGGGGAATCTTTATCATCTCATCCATCTATGAATATCAAAAATATGTTTTTGTCTTTATGTGAAGGATATGTTCTTTCATGCAACATGTGTTATAAAGTAAGTTTTGTTGGATACATTATGGGATTTGATGCCCTAAAGAAAATATTGTCGGTAAACTGTGAACATAAAAATACAATATCACTAGAAAAAAAATAATAAATAAAATGTAAGATACGCTCGCACTTATTAGACTTGGTTCGTATAAGCTTTCAACCATATATGTCATGTCAAATAAATATATCTGACATAGTGTTAAATATGTTCTGTCAAGTCAAATTAATATACTTTTAATATGTTGAGATATGTTTGTATATTCTAAATTCAAAAATCAAAATTGAAATTCAACTTTGTATAAAATTTAGATATATTTAAATTTTTAAATTCTAATAATAAATTAAAATATCATTTTTAATTTTGATATGAAAATTGAAATTCACCTTTCTATAAAATTTAGACATATTTTAATAAAAATAAATTAATGTAATATTTTTAAATTAATGGTGTTAATTGTGTTTGTTTTAATGTTACATGTTATTAATGTTATTATTTATCGTTACTATTTGCGTTGAAACATCGTGTAACAACCCAAACATTAATATAAAATATTATTTAATACATTAAAAAAATTTAATAAAATTAACTTAAAAATACTAAAATTGTATTTATTTTTTTATAAAATGTAGGATTGAATGTAATTTTATTTTATAAAATGAATTTATAAAGTAAGAAATGTTTTATTTATATATTTTAAAGTTCGTTATAATATTGAAATTTGTCTGATGCGTATAATACACTTTCCTCAGATTAAGATTCGTTTTAAATATGAAGTTCGTATAACTAAATATTTATTATAGGTAATTCCATATATTTTGTGGCAGCATACTGCTTGTGAAGAACAACTTAACTTAAATTCCAAAACACTTAAAAAGAGTTCAGTGTATAAATATTACCTAGGAAACAACTATTAAGTATCATTTATAAGAAGTATGTACTAGTAATTTTGTTAAGAAAATTGTTTCAGTTCCTTATTCTTCTTTACATATATAATAAGATCTCGATCATATATAATAAGATCTTGATGCGTGTTTCAAGGTTTATGTCGTAACCTCATGTGGACATATACTATGCATATCTATCCATAATTTTATTTTTTTCTTGGACGGCACATAGGAAATTAATTTTTCTGCGACGGCTTATAGGAAATTAATTTAATAGTGTGTTCTTAGTTGAAAGGGAACCCTAATTTTTTAGGTTGAAAAGGTTTATCCGTAAGAGATTATCCAACATTTAAATAAAAGAGCTAAAATAAGAAATATATGAATATATAAACAAATATAAGAATTGTGAAGACACTCTTTATACGATTAATTTTTATTCGAAATAAATAAAAAAATAATTGATTATCAAACATTTATCATTCTATCAATTATAATTATTTATACATTTAAATTACATACATGTATATCTTATTTAATTAAATTTTATATTATTCTATTATTAACTATATGTATATTCCGGATACAAGCTGTTGGTAAAGTATATTTGAATGGGTTAATAGAGATTTCTAGTTTAGACCACCCAGTATTTAAATTTGTTAAAACTAAAAATAAAAATATTATTGTATATATATCCTCGTCGTGGTATTGATGGATTGCATGTATATCGTTAGTGTATGTATATAAAAACTTTGTACAAAATATCAAATTCATACTTAAGTTATTCAATAGTTATATGTATATTTCCTCGTTGTAGTCTTGATGGGTTGCTAGTATATCGTTAATTATAGGGTGAGTGTCAACAATATGAAGATTAATTTTTATTAACCTCAGTTTGTTTTTATGTTGTGAAGAACAATTGAACAATGTTATGATGTGAGATCTTTGACATAAAAAAACCTAAGATGTTTGATGTGCCATGATAAAAACCTCATCTCGAAAATTAGTCTTTAAAAAACTACTAGTATCATTCCTAATTCATCCATTATGAAACTAGTCTTATTGTCAACCATCTTACACTCAAACACTATAACATAAAATTTAATATAATCAACATCCCAAGTCTCTTCTATTACAATTAGGGCTGGGCATAATTTACTAAACTATACTAAACTATAGTTAATTGTACTATATTAAACTAAAATATACTAAACTATTCATAATAATAATTGAACTGTACTATAAAATAGTTCAGTTTTAAG
>Ga0099823_1008363_pt1 | contig 10531 bp, 6 predicted proteins | sample CowpearedBW_FD_76831 | JGI IMG/M metagenome (GOLD analysis project Ga0099823, IMG submission 76831) | Root nodule microbial communities of legume samples collected from California, USA - Cow pea red BW | ecosystem: Host-associated > Plants > Roots > Nodule | place: USA: California | collected...
CTGAATAAGAATGGTGAAGACGTATACCCAAACGTTTTCTGTATTGTGAAATGCTCTATTTTACTAATTGTGATCACCCCCTCCTAATTTTCTATGTTAGTTTACGTACTGCATTAGTTTAGTTATAGAAATCGTAATGAAAGTTCCCACGGCCATAAAGTGGAGTTCGGATAAAAATGAATTTGTAACATTGGTTCTACAACTTTCTTTAGTCACTTTATATTATGTGTGATTCGATGCTGCAGTTGTTCAGATCAATACATTGATTTAACAATCGTCATTAGTAAATAAAAAAAAAACGATGTTAAAAATAAATCCAAGTTATTTATTATTTTAAGAATCATAAGAATATGTTGAATAGAGATAAAACTAATTTTTAATATATAATTAGATACACAGATGGAATTAAACTTAAAATTAACATAATATAAAAATTTAGTTTAACAAAGTTTGTTGTAAAATTGAGTTAGATTTAAAATAGATAATTTTAAAAAGATAAATGTTAGACTTTTAAGCTATGTTAATTTTTTGTTTGTTTTACGATTATTTTTTAATTTAAATTTTTGTGTAAATATTTCCATGTAAGACATAGTCGAAACTAGGCTAATTTTATCGAATTAGAATTTGATTTATAGTATTTTTTTTTTTTGCTGTAAATATTTTCTATCTTTTCTTTCTCGATCTATTTGGAATTATATCACATGGTTTCACAAATTCAATTAGTTAAGGATGCTGTTCTTTTAGTAGGCCTAACTCTTGAATGTTGTTTGTTTGGATTGGTATATAATAGGGCTTTGTGAGATATTTACAGTTTTTCTTTTAAGTTAAAGTTGCAACTGTCGGTCGACATAAGATTTTGTTTATGAGTAACTGTGATTATAAATTCGTGTGAATAATTGAAAGATAAAATTTAGAAGATTTCAATTCAGGTGTTCAATAGTCTTTGTATACCAAGTGTATTATAGTGATTCTTGAAAGAAGTTCTGGAAACTAGTTGTCCAATTTGTTGTGTTTTTGAGTTTTTTTATGTACAACTTAGCTCTTACGTTCAATTCAAACAGTAATAATTATTGTAAGCACAAAATATTATTACTCAAGCATCATACCCACCATCTTAGTATTAATTATATTGAGTCAATTAATATAACCCCATAATGAAAAATGTATTGGCTAACTCCTACATAAAAATACTGTATTGTGACAAAAAAAGAAGAAAAAGCTAAAATGATAATAAGCTCCAAAATTTTATAAACTAAGTCAATATTTGTTAGTTGTAACTTTGCAAATTATTCTCTTTTTGATGACAATTTAATTCCTGTCATTGAACCGTAAAAACTTGGTTAGAATTAAGCTAATTTGTTTGTAAAGTAGAAAAAAAGAGGTTATGTAGTATAATAGTAAGTTTAGGTTGGTTGATTTGTTCATCTGAAGTACTTTTGAAGTTCATATAAACTAAATAAAATTTTGCAAAGAAACCTGGAGAGGATAGAGAATAAAAAACAAACTAACATTTTCGAGAATTCATTAATTAAGCAGATTTAATTTGATAAGTGAAAATTGGATAAAAGGCAATGAATTTGTTTGAAGGAAATTTGACATTTGACCACACCTACACAATCAATAGGTGCCACTTTAAGGGTAAATAAATTATTTTTTTGGGAGATCGGTGAAAATAATTCGTTAAGTGAAAGTCTTAAAATTCAACGTATTTTCTTTTAGAATTGAAAGATATAAATATGTTAGGCTAATAAAAATAATATCTTAAAAAATCTCATATCGTTTAGGATATGTTAGAGAATGGGTGTTAGTAATTATATAATGGATTCTAAGTCCATAGTATTTCATGTCCTAGTCGAACATATTTTAAGTATGTATTTGATTATTCTTTATAGTTTTGTATTAAAGTATTGTGAGGTTTGGGTTACATTCTTGTATCGGAGAATGAGGATGTAATTGGGTTTAAGGACATGTGAGAGTAATACCTATAAAGTTCCACATCATTTAAGATAAGTTAGGAAGTGAGGTGGGTATTGGTAACTATATACAAATATTCAAAGTCTATGGTGTTTTGACTTTTTTTATACTTTTCTATCAAAGTGATGTGACATGCTAAATTCTTGCTTTGGAGAGTAAAAATATATTTAGAGTCAATGATATATAAGAATAATGATATATGAGAATAGTCTATTGTACAAATCTTCATGTGTTATTCTCATTATTTTTAATGTAAATTAAAATTCAGTATATACATATTTTATATATATATATATATATATTATCTTGAATAGATAAAAATTGTAATTAAGATAGTATTCAAGTGGATAAACAATCTTTTATTTACTTTTTTACTTATTTGCCAAGTAATATACCGTGTAAAAGAATAGAAAGGAACGTGACTCAATATTTTAACTTTTTGAAAAAAAAACAATTTAAAAATATCAATTTATTTGTTCGAAATTATTATTTTAGCTTTTCAATAATCAAAAGTTAAAAGGCAACGGAAATCTCAGCATAATTAAACTTTTTTATTGTAACTTATAATTAAAAGTTATTTAAAATATCGTAAACTCAATTAAATGATTCTTTCTTATTATTAGAAACCAACATGAAAAAACTTTTATATTTTCTGCAAATTAATCAATAAGTTATATACTACAATAATTTCTTTTTTAATCTTAATAAACAAAACTATTATAACCTCTCAAATTCTCATCTATGGCTTTCAATTAGATGGCCGAGTGAATGCATTAAATCACTAATTGCAGCGAATTTGAATAGTCTTGCTTTCCGTCGGCATTCTCATCACTGTGTAAATTTCTTTCAAGAAAGTGGTAGATCTACTAATTCTAGGTTTTAATAACCTCCCAATTCTTTCATTCTCTTCCATTATCGTTGCTTTCTTGTTTTCTTTTATCTACACACCACAAATTGGCATGTAATTTTCCCTTCCACTGCATAATTCTTTTTTTTTTCACACTTTATGATGTTTATACATTTCTTCATCTTCACCAAACTCTATAACCTGACAATGAGCTCTAACTACTATACGTTAATGGTGTCTTCATATGCTTATTCATGGGTTTTATTTCTCGAGACGGAATAATTTCTTAGCTTAAAATTATTACAGCAATCACTATACATTTATTTTCATTACTTCGTTTTACCATTTAGATATTAACTTAATATGATTCATGACTGGTCTCTTTGGCTTGAACGTAAACCTGTAATTTGTAGGAATAACTCTTACAAAGTTTCAATCTTGCTCATGATTTTTCTTCTTGTGTGAAATGCCATAACTTTTACTGAATATTTTAGTAGGGTTTGACAGGTATGCTGAGAAAAAGTATGAAATAGAGAAAGAGAAAAAGAACAGGAGAATACGATGAGTTTTGTATTTCTTCCCCTTCCTCTCTATGTTTCTTCACTGTTGTTCTGCATTTGCAGCTACATAAGTTTTGGTGTGTCTCCTCCTCACCAATAAATAAAATATAAATACAAGAAAAGGTTAAACCAAAATTGTTCATGAACCCAGGAAACTTCTATATAGGGCTTTTTCTTCTTCTGCTTGAATATATATTATATAGTACCACCTCTCTACATTTGAGGAAAGATGATGATGTTATCAGTGTTAACAAGGGTCGTAATTAAACTAAAGATTCAAACTAGCTAGCTACAATAAGAGAATTAAACCAATGAAAATTAGGCTTGTCCTTTGCCATTCCAATCTGGTCTCCCTAATGTGAACTCCAAGCTTGGGTTCTTGCATTCTAAATTTCCTGATCCTGACAAGTTGTTCTTCAGTTGGCTTGAATCACAATCCTGCTAAACCAAACAATCATTCGTACAACAACAATAATTATTATTACAAAGTATTAACTGATATTCACTAATTTAGTGACATCACGTTATGTTATCAGTTAAAGCTGAAAACTAAAGTTTCCCAATAATGTCGAGTTCAATAATAATGAGTACGAAATGGTAACAACAAATCAAAGTACATAGTCTATGTTAGTACCTGAATTTGATGTCCTCCGGATATTTGTTGTGACTGGAAGATTGGTGGTCGGAAACCATTTATGTCGTTAGAACTGTTTTGTGGCCATGATTCTCTATTGCTGATAAGATTCATTCATATATCAGAAGGACACAGAGAAGAAAGATGAAATTCCATTAGTGCCATTGCTCCTTCAGATTATATACCATGTATATCATCGCAAACTATTTAAACTACATATATACTATGTACATATCATATATATTCAATATACAATACTTTAAAATTTAAAAACTGTTAAAGAAGAATCAGATATGTATCAACTATCTGTTGGTATTCTCCTGAGTGTCTATTTTTGGTTTTTTTTTTATCTTAATCATGACACCCTAAACCACTTTAATGAATTACATGAATCTATTCTAAAAAATGTCAAAATCATAACTGATCATAGCATAAAGCCTAGCAGTCAACACAACTGCACAAGAGCTTCAAAAAGATACATGTTGTCTAATCACTCTCACGAAACATCTTTTATATATTTGATTCAAATATATAAAAGATTGATGTTGTTACTTTATCTCAGAGGTAGCTAAGATCAAGACCTGGACTTTATCGCAGAGAAATAAAACCACTATCCATAAATAAGCATATGAAGAGTCTTATATTTTAACCCACAGAAAAAAGAAAGCTAATAAACACAGTGAAAATTTTATATATGTGGGTGTTGAACTACTTGTCGTGGTATAAAATATTTATTTTTATTGCATTATAAAGGGAAGAAACTGAAACAAAAACAAGCCTACATATTACAGTAGTGATAAACAATGATAAAAAAATCATATCTAGAAGTACCATCAATGTTGACACATTATATAAAAAAAAAGTAAGAAAAAGGACTCACTACGATATTTTGATGTGGTCAGGCAAGCACATGGTAACTGCCAGTTATACGTACAATAGAACTCCATTATTATAACATAACGATTTATGAGACTTTTCTTTTTCCACCAAACGTGACGTTTATTTTGATGAACTTTTTTGATCCAAAGTTTAAGTTCACTAATTCAATCGTACGACTACCAGAAGGTGGTGTTTGTCTAAAGTTTAGTAAATCCAGAAACTGAATAAGAGAATATCATGGCTATGATGAAGGTATTGGTTAGACGCGTAAATAACATAGATAGTTGAAGAGAATGTAAAGGATTAATGTCAAGTGGTAAAACTGAGAATGATTTTTATGAGATAGTTTTTGCAGTCAAGTATTTGATATGACTTTTAAAAATAATTAATTGTAAAAAACAATAAAGTTAACATGTATAGTAGTTTGTAATCAAATGAAAGAATAAAACTGTTTTATCTTGTGATAGCCTAATCCTTCTTCTCTTTTTGTATGAAAGTACAAACTCTCAAAAAAATAAAAAAGGTTACTGGCTATCTTTACTTGCAAGAGAGGCAATTCAACCACTAGGATTATAAATCTACCTTTTGTTCTTTTTGGGGGAATATAAACTTATGTACATGTATTTTTATGTGTAGGCATGTTAATCACTTAGTTATTGGAATATAATTCGTGCAGTAAGTGATTAATTACATGTCAATCTATCCAGCATTTTCTGTCATAACACCTTCAAGATAAAAGCAAAGGAAAACCATTTCAAGGGAAAACTTAGTCAATTACTTACATTTCCCCACTCTATAAAATATATATTATTTGTTAAGTAGAAAAAAGCTCGAAGGATTTAACCATTTGAGTTGTATGCAATGTGGTGTAAGTTGAGAATGTTAGCAACAACAAATTTTACAGCATTGAATAATTAAGATCAAATATGCATCGAGAGGAGTTAGAAGTTAGTAGGTAGTAATAGGAGACACACACTTCTAAAGGGAGAAAAGAGAGGGGGCAAAAAGAAAAGTGATTGAGAAACTGAGGGTTGCTTTCCTTTTATGCTGATTAACGTTGGATTATGTCTTGTTGCTTTCTTTTGACATTGGCTACAAATCTAAGGCGAAAAAATTAACTAAGGTACAAAGATATATAAAGGAAAGAAAAGAAAGAGGAAAATCAAACACAAGTAAAGCAAAAGCTGCCACAAGAACCCTTTTTATTCTTCATAAAAAAGAGTGAGGTTGGACGTGGGTTTGCGTTGATTTCTAAGAGATACCATGCAAAAGCAAAAGCTAACAAATCAAGCAACGCAGTGTCCCAAAACAAATTAAAAACGTACGTCCATGCAAGCACAAAAAACATATATATGAAGCAATTTTTATAGTCCGTAAAACGAGAAAGAGGAACTGATAATAGTAATTTTTACCTTGAAGAGTTACTCCATAGAGTATTGGCCGAAGAGTAATCCATATCTTGTTGCACCGGTCGATCCGAAAGGCTTCTTTGGTCTGAAAATTGACGCATACCACCGCTGCTTCCCATTGGAGACATGTCATCTTCTCCTGATCCATCTGAAAGGCCTGCAACATAAATAATGACACAAATTTCACATCCAAGATCTTTCTATGTATAAATATTAATTAATATATGTGTGTGTGCATGCATGCACGCATCTTCATAATTTTTATATAATTTGTTTTGGAGTATTGTGGAAGTCTTCTGGGATATCTTAAATATATCTTGGTGAAACCCCTTTTTCTAGGGACAGTTGAAAGCCTCAGAAACAGTATAAGGCTAAGAGAGTACGGTAGAAAACAAGGGGAATGAATATATAATACTTGCGGTGAAAAAACCGAAATAGTTGTAGAAAATGTCCGAAAAGAACGAGGTAAGTGGCATTTTCATTTATTTAGTTTTACATAAAAAACGAAAAACTAGTTGTGTAAGGGAAAAAAAACGAAAAAAGTGGGTGAAAGTTGAGCAATATGAATTACCTGAAGAAGCTGCAGGCTTGTCAGTGGTCTTCACAGTTCTATACATCTGGAAAGAATTAACACAAAAACAAGACATTTTATTTACAAAAGCATTTTATTAAGTGAACTAAAACAAGTACGCTCACACACGCGTATATACATGTATAATTTTTGGTGACATAAATAAATTAAAGAAAATAAAATAAAAATAGCTGGTGATTCGCATTTAGATCCCCTTCCATTGTCTCTATCTCTCTCTCTTTCCCTCTTCCATGTTATAGCTCATCTGGATTGTCTGAGTTTTCTCATTAATCACGAGGTTGATGTTTGATAAGGTGGTAATGAGAGGTGTATTATTGGTAAATGATGACTTTTGTCTGTTGTTTTTTCTCTCTCTATAAGCAGAAGCTGTGTGTGTCTGGTTGTTTCAGACGATAAAGCCTCCAACTAAGCTCACTCCACAGTCTTTAAATTCATCCACTCCCACATTCACTGCTTTGTTCATCGGCGAATGTGCCTCTTGGAGAGACCAAAAACCCGCCCCACAAACAAAATATAGAGAGAGAGAGAAACCAAACATACCTGCAAATGGCTTTTGACATGAGCTAATGTGAGATCCTTCACATCCATGAGCTCTAGAACTGACTTTGGTGTAGCTCCTAAAATTCATCATCTAAATACATTAGCCAAAAGCCTAAAAGAGGAAAAGAAGAACAAGAACAACAAGAGAAATAAAAAAGAAACCTACCTAACTGTCTAATATTGCACATTCTTTGATTACAAGAAAAGAAGATATAAAATGACAAGCGAAGCGAAAGTCAAAAGTTTTAAAAATGAAAATATATATATTTTAAAAAGAAGGGACGGAAATTTGAAAGAAGAAACAGTGGAAAAAAGTTGGGGAAAAAAGATAAGTAATTTATCTTTACTTTCATGGCCACCAAGAAGCTCCACAGCATGGACGAATCGAGCGTGTAGTGTGCTTGTCCACCGCATTCTCGGTGCTCTCATGCTTCTCTTCGTCGGTAACTTGGGCAAAAACCTTGATCTCATCAACCCCGAAGAGGCCTCGTGAGAGCCTCCAAGTCCAACCCCGTAGTGTGATGATGAGTGATGGTGGTGCAATGGATGATGAGATTTGAAGGCCTCCCCAGAAATTCCATTAAACCTCGTGGCCGTGGCAGCCCTATAAGCCGCGGCCGCCGCCACGGTGGTCCCACCTGAGCTCAAATAGGACATGGGATCCGGTGTACCTGGCGCGGGGGCAAAGTAGGGTGCAGGAGAAGAAGTAAAAGAAGGAGAAGAACACAGAGGAGAACAAGAAGAGGACAAAGAGGGATATGTAGGCATGTGATGATATAAACACATTTTGGCGTGATGATCCTTGTCTCCTGAATGTTCCATGGGCAAGAAAGGGAATGAACGGTTGTGATACACCGGAATCCCCTTGATTGGCCTCAATCCTTCTGATGACACATCAAGCAAAGAAACCCCATAATTTATGTGACTCAAGTGATTGGAGGAACTTGTGGTGCTTGTCGCCGTTGCTGCTTTTGAAGCATTCCCGGTGTTAGAATGGTGGTGAAGATGATGAAAATGAGGCTGTTGGGTCTGATAATAAGGGTTGATGCCGGTGTTGGTGTTGTTGTTGTTGGTGTTGGTGTTGTGTGGTGGTGGTTCTTCAATACCCCCTCTTCCTCCACCACTGAAATTCCTTCCCAAAGAAAGCTCAGTGTGAGCTTGAGAAGGGAAATTTGTGCTGGTTGAATTGCGAGCCTCATAATTGGTGGCACCACCACCAGATGTGCCGTTGTTGCAAATCAAAGAAGAAGAAGATGAAGTGCTGGGTGGACTTATGTGAAGGGAAAGATCAGGTGTAGAAGTTGAAGTAGGTTCAATGAAAATCCCCTCCAAGGGCATCTTCTTGAGAAGGGGTATATAGCTTGATGGTTAAAGACTATATAAGAGAGATATAGAGATAAGTATAGAGATATAGAGAGAGAGAGAGAGAACTTCTTTTCCTTTATTAAAATCAGATTTTGAGACAAAACAATTAAAGTGCAATATTCAGAGGCAAGAAACTGTGCAACAATCGTTATGTTTTGTTGGTGAGAGAGTTGGTTGAAGACATAGAATGAAATGAATAATTTTCCTTTCCCGTTTTTAGGCTTTCCCCGGGAAAGAATCTGGTAAGCTAACTCTTGCTATCTGGGAAGAAACCTTTGTGCTTTTGAAAGAACCAACAAAAAAGAAAGAATAATAACAATAAGAGAAGGAAGAAGATTGTACAGAGAGAGAGAGAGAAAGCTAAGGGAAAAAGGAAGAATGAATGATAGCAATCTTTAGTAAACAAAAACAGACATAGTGAAGAGAAAGCGGAAGAGTGTGATGAGAGGAGGGCATGTAGAGAGAGAAAGAGAAAGAGAAAGAGAAAGAGAGAGACAGATAGATAGGAAGAGATAGGAGGCAGTGATGTTCAGCTAACAGTGGAGAGATGAGAAGAGAATTTAATTTATTTCTCTCTATTTTTCTTTTTCCTCTTTAAATAATTAAAGAAAGAAAATATGGAAAAGAATTCCAGAAAGGCATGGAATAGAAAAACAGGAGGATTTGCGTTTTGTTTTCCTCGAGAGTATATCTCGGAAAATGACACTAGTGAGACGTATGATACACAAACATTATTTTTATTATTATTTTTTTCAAACTGTTTGAGGGGTTTTTAATATCTCTACAAATCAGACATTAGAGGATAAGAAGACTACATATGCGGAATTTCCCTAATTTAATACACATTATAAGCGCAAGCATCCAAGATTAAAATTAGATAGACGTGATCAAGATATGTATGTATGTTTGGTTTAGATGAAAGGAACCCCAAATTTCATAAACACGTGATCTTCACTTTAATATTATCAATTTCATGTGTGTAAACATATTAATTATACACACTTCTCCAATCTCCATTTACTGTTTCTTGGTAACACTGTTTAACAATTATATTGGTCCCATGTTAATTAAGAAAGGGTTGAATAAATAAATACATAAATGTAACTTATAATATTTTAGCTTTTAGTAGACTTATTGATCTAGTTAATTAGGTGATATAAGAATATAATTGGTTAGTGCAAATTGATTTGAATATTTTAAAATTAAAATTTTTAAGACCTAGACTTAGCATGGGAAAAGTAATTTCGGCCACCAATTCTTTTATTTTCTTTGTGAATATATTTTTGAAAATACATAGGAGATAGATGGGTTTATAAATGTTATAATTCCTTGATCTTCACTATTATGTCGTCGTATTGATTAATGCTTAGTGTTTTAGCACATTTAATCATAAAGGTTAAATCTAATTTGATTTGTACAAGTAATGAATACTATTGTCTATAGCCAACATAAAATACATATTTCTCAAATGTGTACAAATTTATTTATATAAACTTAAATTCTAAACTCATATAGATATTGTTCGATAACAAAACAAAAATGTTCCATAAAAAACATGTACTTTCTTCTGAATTAAACCTTACAATATAAACATGATTTTTTAATTAATTTTTAAAAAAAAATCTGCTAAAAACTTGAATATATTTATTATAGTCTACATTTAAAAACTGCTATTTTCTTTTTAAAATATGTTATATATAATTATAAAACTAAGAAGATTTATAGGTGTAC
>Ga0099823_1008384_pt1 | contig 10522 bp, 9 predicted proteins | sample CowpearedBW_FD_76831 | JGI IMG/M metagenome (GOLD analysis project Ga0099823, IMG submission 76831) | Root nodule microbial communities of legume samples collected from California, USA - Cow pea red BW | ecosystem: Host-associated > Plants > Roots > Nodule | place: USA: California | collected...
ACTAATTTTTCCAGTTTCCTTCCGTGCCTCCCTTTCCTGATCTTCACCAGACTAAAACCCATAAATCTACTATTCTCACTGGTATCTCTCAGAGCTGTCTTTATACACGTCTACTCCACCTTAGTCTGTTTTTCTCACCTTTTCCTTAATTGGTGCCATACTAATCACTCTCATGTAATCATTTTGTGTTTTGTCTTTTCTTGTGTGACTTCATATCCATCATAACATTCTCATTTATGCCACTCTGACTTTTTTCTCTTGCTGTTTTTATAAAGTCCAACATTCATGACCATAGAGCATTGTCGGGACATACAGTAGTACGAAAAAAGTTGTACTTGAGTTCTTAGGTGCTCTATTTAGTCACAAATAACCTGTCTGTATACTAACATCCTAGGTGTCACGTTCCAGTTTTAATCACGCCATCCTCTTTCTTTGTATAAGCCTTTTTCTTTGTATTTTGGTACATTTTCATCAACCTCTGTAGAAGATAAATAAATTGCATCTATTGTAGACCTTCCTAGTAAATAACTGAACCATATTTTCATAGTGTTACTCGTATGTTTTATACCTCTATAATTAGCACAATTATGAATATATCCTTTAGTCTTGAATATAGGGCCAAAGCGCTCTTCCTCCACTCATCTGGCATCTTCATATATATCAAAATCTTGTTGAAAGCTTAGTGAGCAAAATGATACCTTGTTTTCCCACATTCAAAACTTCAACATGTGATCAAACAACTATGCCATTATCTATTCCTTTTATGGATCTCTGTTTTTCTGATTCAAATTTTTTAGTTTCTGTTCATTTTCTTATATTTCTAGTTCTTCTGTGGTGAGAGTCAATCCTTGTTTCTATTGAAAACGTTATAAAATTAATTCCCTCGTTGTGGTTTGACCAAACTTTACCTGATACATCTTACATTCTTACTTAATCCAAATATCTTGTATAACTCTTCAAAAAGCTTTTAGGTGGTTCTTCATACACTGTTTTATCTCATTCCTTGCATTTTATACTTTTTCTAATTTTCAGTACTGTTGCACCTATGTAAGATTTTAAAGCATTTGTTCTTTACCATGACTTTGACATTTTCATTCCAGCACCAAAATTCTGTATCTCTTGAACCTAAATCTCTCGTTCCACCCAAATTTATTTTTGCAACCTTCCTTATTTTCTTAGACATTTCATCCCACTTGACGATAGCATTACCAAGTGATTCCTAATTTCCTTCCTCCGGTGGCTTTTTTTTAAATGTTGAAATAACCATTTCCCTTAAGTTGGCACCTATTGATACTTTTTTGACTGTGTAGTAAGGCTCCCACTTGGAATCACCTAATCTTTATGTTGTGAAGGATCAACATTGTTTATCCTCCTCACCTAGGCACTTTTTACCTTTGCAGGTGAGTAGAGAATTGTTCTGATTTAAAAAATGTCTCTGAACTCAGGCAACATGTAGAAAGGTTGATGTTATAGTTTTAATCATGGTAATAAGAATTGAGTGATACATTATTCATATTGTATGATACCATTCTCTACACCATGGTATGATTGCTGTAACACTTGATTTTTGCTCCTGGATCTATCTTGTATCATTCAAATCTCGTTTGAATTGTGCCTTGAATCGTGGGAGAGAAACCGCATTCAGGTTGCACTCAAACAGGTCTCTGAAATGGGTTAGTTCGCATGACCCCTGTTTGAAAAAACCCTAATTTTGCTTTAATCTTTTGCGAGAATCAGCATGGGAAGAGATGTAAAATGGTTGTTCCTTTCCATCCAGCCATGGCCACTGTCTTTTCCTCATGTCTACTTGGTGGTCTCTTTAATGTTCCTTTCTACTCAAAAACTCGATTTTCTGCTGGTCCTTTACCTTTCATTACATGTGCTACTTCTGAGTGAGTTTTCTGCTGTACACCTGCTTTATAGAAATAGATAAAAAAAAGGGAGCCTGATATTACTTAGGGCTATTGTGAAACTCTTCCTACTAATAGACTACAAGTAAAATGTAGATTTTGTTCTCATGCTTCTTGCGGTGGCATAGCAAGGATGAAGCATTATCTTATTGGAACAAACAAAGATGTTATTCCTTGTCCTAGTGTTTGAGATGAAGTGAAGGAAACAATTGTGAAGCTGCTGAAATGTAAAGAAAACATTAGTAAGACTAGCTGTCACATGTGTTGTTACTTTTACATTAAACTGTATTAAGCAACAAAAAAAATGCTACTAAAGTTGACATGCTACTAAAGTTGAGGCTAAGCAAGTGATGAAGTAGATTTTGAAGATCAATCACATACTTCCTAAAATGTGTGATTCCACTTGTAAAAGTTGAGGTTTGTAGATGTTGGTTCAAAACCAGCCATGCCATCCATTTATGGAGCAATGGAATGGATTGAGCTGACGAGCAAATTGCTGAATTCTATAAGCAAGAAACAAGGTATAAAAAAGTGTGGAAAATTGTTGACATTACATGGAATTTAAAACTACATAGGCTTCTCCATGCAGCAGCCTATTATCTCAATCCTAGGTAAGCTAGTTACATATGTCCTACTAAGTACCACTTTCTTCCTTGTTCTCATTAACTTATTTTTATAATGGTAGATATCATTATGACAACACTTTCAATCCACATAGTGAGGTGTTGGTTGGTTTATGTGAAACATTTCAAAGAATGGCTTTGGCTGCAAAAACAGGAATTGCAATTAATCAACAACTTGAAAAGTTCAAGGGAGTAAAGGGGCTTTTTGGAATGGACATTGCAATAGATACTAGAAACAATGAACAACCTGATAATTGAATTACTCATTACCATTTGTATATGACTTATACATTTTTAATTACATTATAATTGCAAAAGATGGCCATGAAAATTTTGAGCCTCACATGTGGTGCAACAGGGTGTGAAAGGAATTTGAGCATTTTTTACCTACTGCATAATAATAGAACAAATAGATAGGAACAATAGCGATTAAATGGTGTGGTGTATGTGAAGGATGGTCTTCAACTTGAGATGAGACAAAAAGAATAGTGAAGGGAAGGGGGAAGCCTATGATCCCATATGTTTGCCGGATGATGAAGGGATCACTGGAAAATAAAATTCCTTGCTTGCCTTTTCATTCCTCGTGGATGAATGTAGATGAGTATTTTGATGTTGAAGAGGGAGCTCCAAGCAAAAATAGGAAGTGAGGTAGTTATTTATACTTAGTTTTAGAAATTGGAACTTCAACGCTCAAACTATAACTTTTTTGTTTTTCATTTGCTCATATATATAGGTCCTAAAAACTTAAACGCCAAGACCAATAAAAATGGAAAATCCATAGTAGGAGATGAGGAAGAAGAACTTTTCACAGAAGATGAAGATGACTTGAGTTATGTAGATCTTGGAGAGGAAGAGGATTAAATATGAATGATTTGGATAGAATCTTTTTTTTGAGGCTGCTTAGTACATGTAGCAATACAACAACCATAGTCTGAGGTAGCTATGCAGTAGCAACAACAAATTTTTTGAATGACTATAATGCAAAAGTTGTTAGTAGCATATAATCATTGTTATAGGAATTTTATGCTGCAACAACAGTGTTTTTTTGGAGGTTATGTTGCTGAAATTGTGCAGTGTAAATATACATACAACTACTATTTTTTTAGTGGTTGTTATTAATTGTATATTTACTTGGTTATATGTCTTATATTTAAGTGTGACTCATTTTTTAATGTTTATGAATCTTATGAATCATGGTATAAAATGATTCAGAATTCAAAATATAACCTCTCCATACATAATTTTGTATCTCAATTCATATGCCCATGATTTATTATCTAATAAAAATTAAAGTATACACGATTTTGAACTCTGAAGTGAGGTGAAGGTGAACAATTGTTTGATTATGTCTAAAACATAGTCCTGACTAAATGGTTGGTCAAAGTACTAAATACATTTTTGTGATTTTACATCTTTTCTCCCTTGCCATGCAGCAAGTAGAGAGCTTCCTATCAAAGGTTGAACAGTCACCTTCAAACTCTATGCAAATTGCACTCTCTCCATCATTGAAAGCATTGATTGCAGACAAACTTCTGAGGCACTCAGATGATGATGTCAAAGTCGCAGTTGCCTCTTGCATCAGTGAAATAACAAGAATCACTGCACCTGATGCTCCTTATGATGATGATCAAATGAAGGTGTGCATAATTTGTTCTGCTACAGTATACAAATGGACTTGTGAACTTACTTTTTACAAATATATCTGTAAAACTTTGATCAATCTGAATTTCACCAATGACATTTCTTACAGGAGGTCTTTCAATTAATAGTATCTTCATTTGAAAATCTACATGATACGTTAAGTCGATCATATGCAAAGAGGACCTCAATTCTTGAAACTGTTGCAAAAGTCAGATCATGTGTTGTAATGCTGGATCTTGAATGTGATGCCCTGATTTTGGAGATGTTTCAGCATTTCTTTAAAGCAATAAGGTACCCTTTATGGTCAAGTTTGGCTTCATCATGGCTTCTGTTGAAATAATTATTAAATTTATGTTAGAGTAATTATTAAGTCTAAAATAGGGAGTTGTGTGTTGGGAACTACTTCCAGCTGTATTTATAAATCTAGTGCACTCTATGAGTTGTACCTAGGTATTTAGGGTAGTCTTTTGATCTTTCATCTTCCATTGTATCAGTTTTTATCATTATAAATAGAAGGTTATGAGAGGGATCTATTAAGACCCTCCAATTGTGTATTATCCTTTTATTTTCACAGCTTCAAATACTTTGTCATCTGTAATTCATGGTTTAATTATTCTGATTTTTTACTATTTAGTCTGTTTTAACTATATTAATGTGTTTATTTTTTACTGCTTATTATCTTGTAAACACATATTAGTGTGATTACTGGTTACTTCCTTTGATATAATTTTAGAAAAATACTTTAAATTTGACTTGGTATACATATTTTACCTCTGGTGGATACTGACAGTCTGATACACATATATTATGACTCTCCCAATTAGAACTTGACTGGTTTTTATCTTCGGTCTCCTTGTGTTCATGTTTTCTTTGGATAATTAAAAAGATTGTTTAAATTTTGCTGCAATTATGCTTTTTCAATAACTTTTTAATGAGATTAAAGACCAACTTAAATATGACAAATAAGCCATGTAGCTGTACGACCTAGTTGTTTATGTATTACTAGTGCATATTTTTGGATTTTTGGAAACTCTTAATGTGGGGATGTACACCATAGTTCTAATCATGTCTATTTGAAAATTTCAGGGAATATCATCCAGAAAATGTTTTTTCATCCATGGAAACAATTATGACCCTTGTTGTAGAGGAAAGTGAAGATATATCCTTAGACCTGCTGTCTACACTTCTGACCAGAGTTAAAAAAGATGACGAGGTTGTAGTTTGGTAGTTTCATTTTCACTTTCATACCTTTTAGTTGATTGCAATTTTGATGTTGAACATTGCTTTTGTTCGAATTTTATTATTGGTTTGACATTGATAATCATTGTGATATAGGAAGCTTTTCCAATTGCCAAAAAATTGGGTGAGAGGGTCCTTGAAAGTTGTGCTACCAAGCTTAAACCCTATTTGGTTCAAGCAGTGAAATCTTTGGGTGTACCTATGGGTGATTATAGTTTGGTACTTTCTTCAATTTGCCAAGACACATCTGATGCCTTGGAGAAAAATGATACATGTGTTACAAGTGAGCACACGGTAAGTTTTCTGTTGGTCATTTGTCTATTAATATTTGAAACATTTCATGATAAGAGAATCCTGAAATTTTACTTTTGTCATATTGATTTGTTTCAGGAAGATAAGGGCGAGTTGGCAAAACGACCACGTGAGGAGTCAGCACATGTATGGCCCCACTTAAATGCTTGTTTTTTACATATCTTGTGGCTCTGAAGTTTTGTCATCCGAAATTGATCTCTGGAACATGTTGATTGTGCTTTTATCAGGTAGTTGAAAAGGATCCAAGGGAAGTTAGTCCCTCTCATCAAGAAAATCCTGATGTGAATATATCTCCAAAGTCAGTCATGAGCAATGGTGTTGCATGCGTTGAAGAAGGTACTGCTTTAACTAATTCCAAGTCCGTTAAAAAGCAAGAGGAAGCTGAATGCTCTAATCACTCTGAAGGCTTGAATATATCTGGTCATGAGGTGTGTAATGATGTAGACTCTGAAAAAGTTGACAATAGTAAAAGTAAGCCAGAACAATCTACCAAGCGACGGCGGAAGAAATCAAGCTCTGCAACTAAATCTGCAAAGCTTTCCAAGAGTCAAGTTGCTGCTAGTGATAAGGAAACTGAGAAAAAGCTCGACAATGAAAACAACAGCAAGAAAGTACCCAGTTCCCCTCATGAGGACCATTTTGTTGAAGCAGCAGGACCTTCAGAGAATGACAAAGAAGTTGATGCTAAGACTTTATCACCAAAGGCAGACAACAATGAATCTGAAGTTGCTTCTCCACCAAGTGAGAGCCTCCATGATGAAAATCGATCGAAGAAACTTGGACGAACAAAAAGGAAAGATGGCCCTGTTAAAGACGTGGCTGGAGAGGATGTTTCTAAGGTTTCTGGAGGAGGAGCTAGTGATTCAGAAGCCAAACCTACGAGGCGGTCAATGAAAAAGGCACTTGGTCAGAACTCTGTGAAAAAGGCTAGTGTTGTAGATTCAGTTAAAAAAGGAAGTGGTGCGGCAAATGATGCAGATGCTAAGAAGCATTCAGCGAAGAAATTAGATGAAAACAAAAAGGGTAGTGGTGGGTCCTCTTCAAAGCAGATTGGGGACAAGAAAAAGGGAGGGAGGACGAAAGCTAACCCTGAAACAGATCTAGCAAAATCAACTGCTATGGATGTGGACAAGGTATTTTTCACGCTTTATACGTGTTTGCTTCTGTATATTATCATTATTGCTGCATGTTTTATTCTGCTTTGTTTTTGTCAAGTAAACAAATCAATTTTAATTATGTAGGAAGTGGTTTCTTCTCCAAGGCCTGGTACAAAATCAACTAAAGATGAAAGTTCAGAGGAGACTCCCAAGGCAAATGTGAAAAGGAAACGTGGTTCAGGAAAAGAAAATGTATGTCCTTTTCTCTGAATTTTTAAATTATGATACTGGAACTTCCTTGATATATTTGTAAGGGAACCTTTGTTCTGGGAAAATCCTTTATGCAGCTTGGTCTTGCTAATTTAAAAAGTTTCATTGTATTCTTGCTTTGATTGGTAATTATCTTTTTCCTGTACCAGGAGTCTGATGTGAAGGATTATGGTGAAAACCTTGTTGGTTTACGAGTCAAAGTTTGGTGGCCTGAGGATCGTGAGTAAGTACTTAGCATGACTTCCATTTTGACTTGCTGTCACTGGAAATTTCAGTTAATAAGTTGCCAGGAAGTGCTTGTTATTTGGCATTTACTTTGAAATTGTAATCTCTAGTTCTTTTATGGTTGTCTAAGCTGGCCAATATTTGTTTTTACATATCTTAATCTGGACTAATGTTGCTTTGTGTTCATGATGTTTGCATTACAGTCGCGTTTATTACATGCATGATTTTGTAAACTATTCTGTTGAAGTTATTGTGGTCTTGATGGTTTGTGTTCTAGATTTTCTTTACTAGCTTAAATGTGTTTGCGTGTGATTTACTTGATCTGTGTGAAACTGTTTTGTAATAATTAAACTAGGGTTTACATTTGATGTGAAATAGTGAGGGAATGTGTTTTTATAAAACTAGGGTATATCATGCACATTATGTTTATGATCAGATTGCCGTGCTTTTTTATATAATAGAAATATTTGCTACAAATTTTCACAGATATCTCACTTGTTACAGGTTTTACAAAGGTGTTATTCATTCTTTTTATTCTGGGAAAAAGAAGCACAAGGTGATTTGACAGTTTATTAAGTCATCTCTCTATCCTCCCCCGTTCCATTATTGATATTAAACTTTGTATTCTTTTTGTTCTTTTGTGTTGCTGTGCCCATGACAGAATTCGGAACTTGTCCCTCATATTTTATCTTCTGACATATGTTCTCTATTAGGTCTTGTACGATGATGGTGATGAAGAAACATTAAATCTCTTGAAGGAAAAGTGGAAGTTAATTGAAGCTGGCTCAGATGCAGATGAGGTTGGTCTACGACATTTCTTTATACACCAAATTTTCTCCGCACGTAAATTAATAGCAATTATTTCTCTTGACAGGAGGGACAAAGTGATCGTGAAAGTCTTGATGCTTCCACTGATATGTATGTTCTATGGTTAATGTCATTTTTTGTAGATACATCTTTTATTTGTATTATCCTATATTTTTTACACATGTTTTTATTGGGTGTGCATATATTGCGATGTTGCCCTTTTGCAGAAATTCTGTGCATCTGTGTGTTCTTGGTTTAGTTTTCAAAGAATGCTACCATGGTATATGTAACATGAAAAAATCAGCGTGCTCTTTTTGCAAATATGTATTTTTGTGAATGATGATTTGCCGAGCTTTAGATATGATTTGACCCCCATGGCATAATTCGGAACTTATTCCCCTACTCCTTGTCGGTTCAGGGTAGGCATTTTTTTGTGTTGTATATTTGATGTTCCCATTTTGTCCTGTTGAGTGCTAAAACAGATATTTTAAAAAATAAAAGTGTTTGTATCCTTTTATTTCACTAAGTTTTTTGACAGATATATGCCCATCTGCTCACTAATATGTATAGATGGAAAAGTGGTCAATTGACATGGGCATTTGTATACCTCGTGAAGCAATTAGGCTATGTGCTGCTCTGGTTTGATTTTTATTAATTAAGAATATGTCAGTAGATTGTTTAATGTTTCCCCTCTTTTTGAAGGATTCAAATGAACTTGTGCTGTTTATCGCTGTATTTTTTTTTTCTTCGATGCTGTCGCACAGTGTGGTTTCCATCTGTTTCTTTATTTGGTCTTGTTCACATTGCATTGTTCTATGATTCTATCTATTCAGGCCACCGAAGAAGAAAGGGAAAACCAGTGCTGGTGAATCAACCAAGCAAGGAAAGGTGGATGCTTCTTCCAAAAGGTTTGTGAATATCAAATAATCTATTCCATTTCCACCTTTTTTACTACTAAATTTTTTACTTCAATTTGTAGCGGTGGAGCAGCAGCATCCAGTAGATCAAAGGGTGCATCCATGAAGTCTAGCCAAAAGTCCAAAGATGGGAACAAATCCAAAGATTCCAAGACTATAAGCAAATCTGAGGACCGAGTCAGTAGAAAATCTAAGGACAGCACTCCTAAAAGTGGAAACAGTAAAACTGTTGCTGCAGCTGCTAAGAAAATGAGTAATAAATCCAAAAACTCTGATACTTCCAAGGCTGGCGAATCAAAGGATGATGACACTAGCAAGCCAAAATCTGCTGCCAAGTCTAAGCAAGAAACTCCAAAAAGTGGGAAATCCAAGCAAGAAACCTTGAAGTCTGCCATTTCGAAAGGAAAACCTCTTAAAGGTGGTGGAAAGAGTGATGTTAATGGTACTGGCAAGGTGAAATCTTCTTTACTGAAGAGAAAACATGCGGAGGATGAAAACTCAGATGCTTAATCAAAGTTGAAAATGCCAAGGGCATGACTTAAAGATCGTCAAAGGCAGTGAGTTAATGAGGGGAAAGAAGCACCAAAGAACATAGAAGTGGGTATTTATTCTCGCTGTTTATTCCTTAACTGTATCAGGTTAGCTGTTCATCATTTTGTGGTAATCAATCTCGTTGTTGGTAAGTATTATTTTCTCATGTTAATTAGCTAGGCTAGTTTAGTTGTAGTATGGGCTAGTATCCTTAATCACTTTTACATTTGTTTCTAGACTAGAGGGGATGTTATTTTTATGGCAACACTTGAAAATATTTGGCTAGCAACCTTCATTTCAAGAATGCTTTGGCACACTACCTGATCTCACGGTTGACCACTTACCACATAATTAACGTTTTTTGCATTGGTCGGTGCTGAGCTGTGGTTGTGTTGTTTTTTTGTTGAGACAACACGTACAACATAATTGATGTGGTGGAAGCTAATGTTTGTACTGTTTATTTGGTTTCAATTTGTATCTCTGAGCGTTCCACATTTTAGTTTGTGAATACTGCATTACATCACTTTTCCCCCTTTCGGTATTTTAAACTCCACAAACATTCTGTGTTATATGAATATGGCTACCAAACTAAACTGTTTTTTGTTTACTGTACATTTTCATAGTGAAGTAAGCAAGCTTTTGTGCATTCATTGGACCATAACTCTTCTGTTATGTAATGAAAATGTGAAAACAGAAAACAAAAGTAGGAAAGGAAATCATAAGCAAACCTTAAGATGAAATTCCTGTGTGGTTGTGCCTTGAAGCGTTTTTAAATCATAAGCATTCATTTTATTAGTCTATATGGTCCTGATACGAAGTATGCATTTGCATGCATGATAATCTAGTTTTCGTTGGGCCACAACCGTATTCCATTGCCACATGTTTTTTGTTCTTTTTTTTTTTTTAATTTTCATTTATAATAAGAAATTATTAGCCCGGAAAAAAAACAA
>Ga0099823_1008387_pt1 | contig 10521 bp, 4 predicted proteins | sample CowpearedBW_FD_76831 | JGI IMG/M metagenome (GOLD analysis project Ga0099823, IMG submission 76831) | Root nodule microbial communities of legume samples collected from California, USA - Cow pea red BW | ecosystem: Host-associated > Plants > Roots > Nodule | place: USA: California | collected...
GGTGTTCTGTGTGTCTTCTACTTTTGCAATGATCGTCCTCATTGAATGACGTGAGCAGATAAAAGCGCAGATGAAGGTACACCCTTCCCAGGCAGACGTTGAACAGGTTTCCAGGACGTTTCCCCGCTATAGTAGCCACCTATTTCTCTAGTGAATGTTTAGGATGTTTTGTAACCTTTAGTGATGTGGGTTGTACATGTTGATCAGTATATGTACTTCTTTTGGATGACTGTATTAGATTATGCTGACCTATGTCACTATCTGCTTCTGAACTATTGAAATTTAAATGTTTTGTTTAATAGTTTAAAAACTATAAAAACGGGATGTTACAGTTATGAGATATTTTAACATTTTAACATATATATTATAACTTAGTAATCTTTTCAAAACATTTTAAATCGGTTACTTTTTATAAGATCAATTATGTTTTGTCTCTATTTCTAATTTTGATTATGTTATCTTCTCTTATTTAAGAAATACATGATGTAATTCTTCCGATTCAATAATGTTAATTATTTTTTTTACGTGATAAATAACAAATGTTATTTTTTTATGTGATAAATGACAAATTATGATAATTTCAACATATAATGTTACTAGAGAAAGAGAATGAACTCATTCTATTTTCATGAGTTTATGATAAAGGTATGTAGTTTATTATTTTCAATTAAATTGATAAAAATAAGTTTGTATGCAATAAATTTACATTTACAATTTTTAATTATTCTTATATTATTTTAAGAAAATGAAATTTGAATAATTTAACCTCATAAAATAAATTAGTTTACAGGATAATTTTTTTATTTATATACTATATAATGTGATCTCATTTTTAATTGATATTCATTTTTAGTTGATATGTTGCAAATCTTTACTTGATATTTTTTAAATCAAATTTTAAAAAAAAATTAGTTTTATAAATACTTTTTATATTAAGATAAAATATATTTAGTTATTAATTAGGGTTTCAATGAAAAATAAAAATATATTTAATTATTTAAGAAATCAAAATAAAAATATTACAAATAATAAACTCTTCATACAAAATGTCTCTTATATTTTCAAAAATCCTAACTTCATGAGCTTCAACAAAATATAATTATATTTAATAGTAACTAAATTGAATCTGAGAGCACTGTTGGTAAACAAGTTTGGTATACAGGTTAAAACGTATTAGCAATTTTTCAGATTTTCACAAAAGGGTTGGAATAAGTTATGGTTTGGTTCCTCTCAATTTAAAATATGTCACTTTATTTTTCTTTTAATATTTTTTACTAATGAATTCATTATAGTTTAGAAAATGTTTTGCTATAAAATTGTTTTAAATTCTAGAATGCTAAACTCCATTGAATGAACTCATAATATTCATCCACAGTCATTTTGTATCAAAAGAAAGAAGTATACTTTTAATTTTAGTTCACAAAATCAGAGTATAATTTTAATTAAGGAAATATTTAATCTAATTTTATTCACGTATTAGTGTGTTTATTTGTATAATACATTATATATTTTAATTTCATATAATTCCAATATAAATATTTTTACACTATAAACTAACTAGAAGTTATTTTAAACACAAATCATTAATTAATTATTATGAAATTTAATAAAAAGTATATAATTAATAAGTTAATCATTTAAAAAAGAAGAAGATTTGAACTAATTACAATATTATAAATGTATTTATTTAAAGAACATTAATTTCTCTATTTTCCAATAAAATGTTGACTTTGAATATAAGATAATTTTACCAATTAAGGACATGAATGTTTTAAATCTCACTCTTAAAATTTATTGCTAACTTCAGGATAAAAAAAAACTTATTAAATTATCCTGTAATCGACTAATTAAATCAAAACACTTGATTTAAAAAAGAAAAGCTATAGTATTTACCTAAACAATTAAAAAACTTACTACATTAAAATTATTTAGCAAATAGACCATTTGATTGTTTTTTATATTTTAATTTGATAAATTTTAAGAATTAATTAAAATTAAATTAAAAATTACTGGTGTCTATTTAAAATGAAATAAAATTCAGAAATCAGAGAAAAATAATTAATTATAAGTGTCTATTTATAAATGGAATAAAATTTGAGTATCAAATAAAATAAAAATAAAAGCTGTAAAGTATTCATTTATCAAAAGGGTGAATTTAGAGGAGGTTAACTATTTTTCTCAATATTTGGTAACTCAATATTGAACTACATATTTTAAAAGATGAGCAATTTAACTTTTCACAATTTTCATTTTATGATTTTAATAAACACATTTGAAAAGCGGACAATTTTATTTTGGTTTTATACTTGTCAACGAATTTTTAATGAAACAGTCTGATTAGTTAATTTATTTCTAGAATATGCTATTTCATGATTTTACTTTATTTTTAACACATTTAGTAATTTTTAATATTAAAATGTTCAATATCTTAGTTTAAATTATTTGACTTTTAAAAATAATGTAATAAATGTCACATAAATAGTTGTGTATTTTATTTTGTCATCACAACAATTAGAGGATTAGTTGTTCACAAAATTAAAGTAGTACATTTTTTTAATGTTAACAAATTGATCTATTGAAACTGTAAGACTAAAATGATCTGTTTTAAATGTATAAACCGAAATAAAAGAGTTTAAAATTTCAATAACCAAAATTAACAGTACAATAAACTATACTCTTGAAAAAAACAAAAATATAATTATACTTTTAAAAACTGATAATAGGCATTTGAATTTAGGAGAGACCAAAATTGTAGAAGTTAAATGTAAAATATTCATAAATTCATAGTTTAAAACAGTACAACATAATTTAATGTTTTTTTAAGACCCAAAAAAAAAAAAAAACTAAATACATGTTTTAGATTTCCAATATTACAATTATCAAGCCATTAGTTTTACATGTCACTATTATACCATTTATAATCAAAATTAATATGCACACTACACAGTTTTTATTTATTTTTACTGTAAAAATCTCCTATTAACATGCATACAAAATTACTAACAAACCACTCATCCACTTCTTACGAAACTTAATTAGAAATATAAGGTGCAATTTTCATCCATTGGTTTTCTAATGATTATCTTTCCATTGGTAACGACAATAATTAATAATTTTAATTCTTAAATCTAGTTATATATGATAATATTTTGAAATCTTTTTAAGGATGCAATTTTTAAAATCTCATATAACATCATCAAAATATTATTTTTATTAATGAATTAGATATCCATCTTAGAAAATTATATTGATTTGAATTTTTATTAAATAGACCAGATTAGATCAAATTTTAAAAAAATCAAAATAAGTTAATACCTTTTTAAATAAATCCATTTGAATCCAAAATAAAATTTACCCAATCTTTCCACTATACTATTCACAGGGTTAAACTAAATGACCTAGCCAAGTTAGATACAATTGAGTTTTAGTTCAAATCATCCACTTCAAATTTAAATGCCTAAAAGGTTTGTCATTTGGTTTCAATATCACATTTAAAATTCAAGTGCAAAACCAGAGGCATCAATAGAGATTACTATATTGGATATTAGATGTTCTTATGTTTAATTATCTGTAGAAAATACATGCCTTGTAGTGGTATCCAGAGTCAACAGTTCAGCTGCATTCAGATTTCTCCTGTAAAATGAGAGGTGCCATTAGAAAATCAAGGAGCTTTAGAAAAAGAGAAAAATTGGAAATTTCTAATCAACTACTGTGCCAACTTTACTCGAGAAAAATGAGATTATGATGAGTTGCTTGGACTTCGTCTAGGGCTGCGACTCTGAGTTCGAGGCTACAATGCACAAATGATATCAAAGTAGAAGATTATACAAAGTACAAGGAATAAATCAACACAACTATCCTCCAATTAAAGTCAGATAACATTTACCGATGAATTTGGAGATCCAGATCTTGACTGGGATCTGCAAAAAATTTAATGAACATCAAAGTTAACCAAAATGAAGAAATTAATCCACCACAAATCCTCTTGCTACTGAACCCAGTATCACACATCTTTAGTCTCATATGGGTTAAGAATTCTATTGCCAGCATCGCAAGATATCTTCAACCAAATATAGAGAAGATATATCCATCACAATATAGTACAAGAAGAATTCCTAAAGAGAAGGAATAGATCAACCAGAACTCACCACACAAGGTACGTTGTTTTCTGAATCGTAACACTGCTGATTTGCAATGATTTGTACCAATGGCAATTAGTTCATCATGATCCAACCTTTAGAATGCAACTCATCCATTCTACAATTGTAAACCGTGTTGGAAAGTCTCCTATCTCTACCTCAGTTTTTGGAGTGCAGCTTATACACATTGATTAGACAACTTCACCTAATACCATTTGATTTTAAGGTATTAGAGTCAATAACTATTCGACAATCATGCGTGGAGGGGAGATGTTGAAAACTCTCTCACATTGTCCGTCTCAATTATTGAAATGCGACTATATATTTATTGGATAACTTCGCTTAATATCAATTGATTTTAAGATGAAATTTGAGAGATCGTGCTTTTAATCAATATCATTGTCATTAGTTACAACATTCAGGTGTACTACAGGTGCTCATCAACAAAACAGCATTACCTCAAAAAACAAGGTTGGCGATAGCACCACATGCCATCAAGATCCTAACATGCAGTTCCCAGGTCGACGCATTAGGCCACATCTAAAATGCAAAAGTCAACCCTAATGAACATTTGTATGTTTAGTGGCCAAGCTCACAATCGACTTCAACATTGCCCCCTCCACCTTTCCACCTTTCCACATACGACGAGTTATGCTGATAAGTCTATGGTACAACAGTAGGCTTTATGAGAAGAAAAAAGTGGAATGAATACAACAAAAAGCTCACTTTCAGACAAGTTATGGGGAAATATATAAGGAAATAAAATGTCCCCTACAACTTTTAAAAAGAGTGAAGCTCAAAAAATTTGAGACACGAAAAAGAATATCATAATATCCTAGAAAAGAAAACATGTCAGTGCAATCCATCCCCAAAACTGAAATGAAAATTTAATTTAATGTCATTGTTAGTTAAAAGTGAAATAAAGAGATGTCATTGAATACTTGTAACAACAGATGTTCCATCCAATGAATTTTCATTTCCATCAAGAAATAACGTGGTAAAAAAACTTAAAAGGTAAATATCGTACTGGATCACAGAGAACTGTCACCATTCACCTATACTAAGACGTGGAAGGAAAAGAAAAATTACAAAAAACCTTATAACATGATTGGAGCTTAAAGAAAAAAATGTAAATAACTAAATATGATATAATCTAATTGTCATCATATTTTCCAGCTAATATCAATAACTTCTACATAAATTGAGTCCCCAAGGTGGGTAGTAAATCATCACACATACTATTTGTTTTAGCCCATATGAATAAACTATAATCATGTATATTTAACAAATTAAGTTTTCATCTCTCCTTGTTCGAGAACAGGGAGAAGGAGCACTCAGTGGCTGAAAGATAGTTTAAGAATAAACTAAAAGATAGAGAAAAAGATGAATTCAAGCAGAGACATATATACAACAAAAACAGGTAAACAATTTTGACAAGGACAAAAGTTGACACAAGTTGATTTTTTTTACATGAACAAAGATGTAATGAACCATGGGTCTACAATAACACAGAATTATGAATCAGCAAACCAAGCTCTCATTTCTCAACCAAAACTAATAGATAAAGGAGTATAAAAACGAGTGAAAAGTATAAATAAATATCACAAAAATTCAACCAAATAAATTATATTATTCCTGCTGGAGGTGCATCACAAACCAAAGAGTCTTCTGGCACTGAGGATAAGTAGTTATTTTTTATTCCTGCTGGTGCATGCATGACAACCAGAGAATACATAATATTGTCCCCTCTCCCTCTCCAACTATTTGAATGTCTCATGGGAATCATCAAGTTCACCACAAATCATAGACAGGAAAGACAAAAGGTTTTGTCCAAATGAATATTACCCAAAATTATCAAGTTTATTTCTTATCCACCGTATATGCAAAATGTGTTGTTCTTTTAAATGAACCCCATGATACTACCTAGTGGGAAAGCCGATAGAAACATACTCCAAGTGAAAACATTTACAGTAATTGAGTGATACTCTTTGCCTAATGATGTTGACTAAATTCTAGTTTTACTTATTATGTAGAAGCACAAAAACTACGCTTTAAAATTTTAAAATTTAAATCACAGAGCACAAAATATCAGACGCAGTAGAAACTGACCTTGAAAGAGATATTGAACGATGAGGGTGTTTGCTTTTGGAGACAAACTGCAAAAAGTAACACTAAGTCAATTACATGAAGCTACCAAAAATATATACCAAGTCATTCAATGCAACCAAACTGAACCTTCCACTCCTGTCACTATAGCTATGACTTCGGCTCCGGCTGCAGCTTCGACTTCGGGAGACATATGGGCTACGGCTGACACTTCTAGAATAGCTCCTCCCTGAATCAAGACTACGACTTCTAGAATAAGCTCGATCATATTCTCTCACCTAGACCAATCAGAGAAATACATTAAGAAAAACAATTACAAAATTGAAAGTTGAATGTAGTCAAATATAGAATCCACCCACTCGTATGTAAGCTCGAGAAAAGGCATTGCGGAATTCTGAGTCATCAAGTTTCCTGATCTGTAAGGCAATACAAAGTTAAAGAAAAATGTACTATTTAAAAAGATGGCAAGGTGGGTAAAACGCAATGTGATAGCCATTAGATGATAGGTTTTAAAATACTTACAGCATATTTCATATCATCATAATTGGTATAATCAACTATCCCAGTCATGCCTGCATACAAATTATACCAAAGTTTAGAAATTATGGTGTGAATCTTTTAATACAAAATTAGTTAAAGAATCCTATGAATGCATGAAATTGTAGGACGCTGTAGCAAAATGACACCTGTCATCATTTCCTGAAAGCCATGCATCTACATCAATTTCACCATTTAACATTACTAGAAAAGTTAATCAATAACAACCAAGATAAACATTTTGGTAAATGTTTGGATTATATTCTTTTGTGATTAAAAAAAATCTGACCATTAAAATGATGGATAGAGAACACACAGATGCAAACTGTGATATTTAATTGAAACTAAACATGTGCTTTGTCTCAAATGATTGGTTCTTATCGTTATATTGGAGTGCCATGTGTACAACCAATCGCATCAACTTCCTGGTGAACCTAATATTAAAGCCTTGTGATATAAACCTTGGCTCTTAATGACCCTACATCATAATAATAGTGAAGAAACCGTCCCCGTACTTTAGAAAGTAAAGTATCCCAACTCTTGCTTATAGATTTAACAAGACATTGAGAAATATGAAGAAAGAAAAGTTCCCCCTGACAGCACAATAGCCTATGCGCTCAAGCACCCCCACAGTATTACTCATTTTGCAATAGAACAAACATTCCAAACTAGACCTTAATCTACTTACCTCCACGCTCACGGAAGACTTGCGAAAAACACACATCACCAGCTTTACGCATGTGATCCTAATCATCAAAACTCAAAGTAAGCAAATATGGTTCATTAATTTAAAACTAATACAATGAGTTCAATGTAAAAAGTCATCAATAAGCAGCATGCAAAAAATATGAACCAAATCATACTTTCAGGTCTTGCCACGAAGCAGATGGAGGTAATCCAGTGACCAGAACTACAAACAGAAAAAAAACGTCAAGCAAAAACATCCTATTTTCATGAGCAAATAGAAAGTAAAAATGAAAGGATAGAACAGACTACTCCACACAGATATCAAGCTTAACAAAACCCATCATTATATCAGAAAACAATACATACCACGATAGTCAGAACGCCAAGAAACTCCACGACTACCACTGCTACCACTGTAGTTACTATAGCGGTCTACTGATGATGAATGTCCCCGTCCACCATGTGCAAGTTCAACCTACAGAAACAAAGAGTGACCAGAAGATCATAAGAACATTAGATAGTGTGTCCCCCAGAGAAAAATACACTAGTGAATAAAAGGAGAGCGTACTAACTCGCAACCGAAAACCATCAAAATTGTAACCATCTCGATATTGAATTGCATCTTCAGCATCACGAGCATCCTCAAACTGCATTTAAATATTCAATCCATAAACATAATGAGGGATCTGAATAAACATGAGATCAATACTCCTTTGCCACCTAAAACAATATATACAGACCTCTACAAAAGCATAGCCCGGTGGTCTTGGAGGGATCTTCAAATCAATGTCAACAATAGGACCATACTGCAATTAGACAGTGAAGAAAGAAATTAGTGAAATATAATTTTGGATCTCTTTGCCTACAACTAGATTTCGAAAGGAATATTGTGGGGGTGGCATTACTAAGAAAGTATATGAATAGGTAAAATAGTGCACGATAATTGACAGAACAGTATGGATTATACTGCTAACAATTATACTGCTAATCAAACCATAACATGCCCAAATGCTAACAAAAGAATAAGTATAAATTACACGTACCCCCCAAGAGGTTTTATCAAATTATATTAACACCCCAATTTCTACAAAATTCTCCATAAACATTCCGTTTGTTTAAGAACATTAGATGTCAACCTTTTAATTACACCAGAACCCCCGTAAGTTTTAAAAACATTACAACTACACCCTCCTGATAAGGAAGACCACTGTAATGGTGAAAGAAACTAGAAGTATAAGTATCATTTAAGAAAAACTCAAGTGGTGCCATTGTAATTTTCTCAAATAATAAGAATTATGGTAACCTAGAGTTTAGATTTTTTATTTATTTAAAGAGTACATATTTGTTATTTGTAATTATATAGGTTTGTATTTATTTGCAACTCTAAACAGATTTTCTAGTTGCCATAGATAAGTTGATTTGGTACTGCAGATACCAGAAAATCCACATTCCGAATTCCCATTTTTGAAGATCTACTTGTTTTCTTCTCGTGTGTAACTGTGTATTCAAACATGAGAATAAAACTAATAACACAATTATTTTCAGAAATGTAACTCAATTTCATCAAGAAACATACCTTATAAAAAAGATCCTCAACTTCTCTCAAGCGAATGTCACCAGGAAGATTGCCAACATAAATTGTGCGACTTGACCGTCCGCTCATATTTTAACCCAGATAACAGTTTGAATTACAAACTCAACAAATTCCTGAAAATTTACATACATGAAATGTAAACATCTTAATTACTTCAGCTAAAATATAATGCACAATGGATGAAGCAATGTTTAGAAAAACTGACTGGAACAATCACATAATTTCATAACCACAAATATGCCTGAACTGCCATGCAAGTTCATTGAAATCAAACTAAGTGTAATTATTAACACATCAGTTATAGGAAAAGCACATAGGGCTTAAGGATTATGTTTCCTTTCAGTACTTTCTGTTTTACTCGACAACTCAATGAAACAAAAGCAATAAAAACAAGTATCCAATTAATCTCTCTCTCTCTCTCTCTCATACACAAACACTGGTAGTCGAGTCATACCTACAGAATCACTTGGCGAATAAGCCACCCCCAGCGACAATCGATCAAGATGAAATTAAAACTAAAGTGTGTCTAGTATGTTACTGAAAATAAATGGAAAAACATTCGAAGACACGAACCCTAACTTTCCATCAGAAATCATGAGAAAAACTGAAAATCCAGAGGAAAAACAAGCATGTGAGTGAAAAAATGTTGCAAGAACAACGAAAGAACTTGCAACAACAATGAAAGATCTTGTTAGAGACAAGACATACCCCACTGAGATGAGAAGACACAGAAGAAGCCAAGAAGGAAGTGAAAATTCTTCACTTTGTTCAGAGACAAATATAAGGCATCGCAAATTTAGTCATTTGCCGATGACACGTGCACGGTCTTAACCACCTTTACATATGTCTTGTTCATGTTTCTCATTGGTCAAATCTTTTATTTTAATTTAAATATTAAATACACAATTTAAAATATTGATGTAAAATATAGGTTTAATTATGCTTTTGGTTCCCATTTTCGACTCCAAATCTCAAATTAGTATCTGTATTTTTCGAAATCTCAAAATGGTTCCCTTTTTAGTTTAAAAGTCTCACTTTTGCCCTTTCCGTTAAATCTGGGCAAACGGCGTTTGTGGTTGCTGAGGTGGATTTCTGTTACTGAAACGTGCCAATTACAGGTGGAATGGTGTGGAAATCTTTATTTATTTAAGCCACCAACATTAGAAAATGTAGAATCCCTAATTTTGTTGTCATCTTCTCCCTTCTTCTGTGATGAATCCAGCGAGTTGTGTGTCTTGTGGGTCCTGTTCAAGTTCAGATCTTGGAGGAAAGCAGAAGAGCAGTGTCAATTTTTGCAATGCACGGTTGTGATTGAAGAAAAATGTTGTGGGTATTTGAATAATGAAGAAAAGGTTGGTGGCAATGTGAAGATTGAAGCAATGGGAATATGTATTAATTCTTAAAAACCTGTCCGAAAAAAAGCAATGGGAAACCAACCTCAGTAACTGGAAACTCCAC
>Ga0099823_1008389_pt1 | contig 10520 bp, 9 predicted proteins | sample CowpearedBW_FD_76831 | JGI IMG/M metagenome (GOLD analysis project Ga0099823, IMG submission 76831) | Root nodule microbial communities of legume samples collected from California, USA - Cow pea red BW | ecosystem: Host-associated > Plants > Roots > Nodule | place: USA: California | collected...
AAGAAGAAAGACATTACATAAAAAATAAATACGCCAAGAAAGCTTTTAAAAAAATCTCTTCTATTAATTAAAAACAAAAACAATTCGGTTTGTTTGAGTAAAACGAGTTTAATTAATTGATTAAAAGGAAAATTTTCAACGAAGGTAACTATCAAAGGAAAATTAGTGATTCACAGCATCAAGAAAAAGATATCTCACACTAACGTAATTCAAAACCATGCATTTGGATAATCATGAACAGAAAGGAAAATGCTTACTTCATTTTTCTGCAATCTCGTTTGCAGTGAAGAAGATGAAATCAGCAAAATCAGAACCTTTCAATTCCCAAAGTTATCACAAAACACTTAAATGCATCATCATCATCATCTTCATCATTATTATCATACATTCACAACAACAGTGAGTTCATGACAACACAAATAAACAAAGCATCGAATCCAACAACTATGGCTACCGCATATAACCCAACAAGATAACTCAGACGGAAGCATAGAGCTTCGGAACAAAAGAAAACCACTTGAAACCACAGCTACACTTCAGAGGCAAATAGGGACACTTGGGAAGCCAATCCCAACTCCTTCTGGAAACACTGTAGTACAATATCTCCGGCCACATGTAACAGCAGACACAGATCATACCCTCATGCCAGAAGCAATAAACATGTTCATAGTTATGGTAACAAACCGACACAAATTTTCTGCACATAATCTCAGGCAACGCCACCACTTCCACCCAAACCCCTTCACTCGTTAATTCCCAAAGCCTGATACTTCTGGAGATCCCATCGGTTCCAACACCACCAACCAGATATAGTTTCCCCTCTCCGTCGTCATCACTGACCAGCCTCAGGAAAGTGAGTTGTGGGGGCAACTCAGCCACGTGGCTCTCCCACTTGCCACTTTCCAAATCGAAACGCACCACGGAAAACGGTTCCGGGGTGGTGAAGTAGAGGCCGCCGTGGAAGAAAGTACCCTGCTGGAGGCAACTGTCGTTGAGGAAAGCATGAAATCCCTGGAAGCGCCTCCAGCAGTGGTGGCCGGAGTTATAGACAAAGGCGGAGTTTGAAGAAAGGAGCACTAAGTTGTAGGTGAGAGGGGTGGTGAGAAAAGAGAGGTGGGTGAAGTGAAGAGAATGAGTTGGGGATGGGATGGTTCTGGAGGACTTGGCAAAGAGGTTACATACGAGAAAGGAAGAGGAAGAGGGGTTGAGGAGACAGAAAAGGCCACCGGAGGAGGATGCGAGAGAGAAGGAAGAAGAGAAAGGGAGAGAGGGAGAGATGGTGAGCCAAGAGGAAAGGTTGGAATCGTAGAGACGGAAGTAGAGAGGGCACTGAGGGTGTGAGAGTAAGAGAAAGGAAGAGAAGGGTGAGGAAGAAGAAGAAGAAGAAGATGATGATGATGAGTGTTTGGAGACAAAGGAAGGAGAGAAGAGAAGAGAGGAGAAGGCCTTGCAAGTGGGTCTGAGATTCAAGAGAGTCTTGAGAGGGAGTAACAGAAGTATGTGTTCCACAACATCAGGAGGTAGTTTGCTCCAGATTCTGGGGTCCATTGTTGTTCTTGTTGTCGTCGTCGAAGTGAAGGTTGTTATGTTCTTCATTTCATCGGAGTTTCCGAATGAAGCTTGTGTCTGTCTCCTGTAATAATAAAGAGAAGAAGGGTGCCTCCATCGTGTGGATGCGGCAGCCATGTGAGTTGACTAAAATAAAAATAAAAGTTTGAGGTACGACCATATTTGTTTTTTTTTTTTTATACTTTTAATTGGATTATTAGCCCCCATTCGACGGCATATTAAATTTTAGTTACAGTCAAACAATTTATTTTAAAAAATCATATTTTTGATTGAAATAGAAATGTATTGTTGACAAATGTAACTTGCTTATGACACAGCTGAAGACATTTTAAGTTATTTAAAGGAGGAAATAATTACCGGGGATCACTGTTGATATGCAGTAATATATGTAAGAAGTCTACAAGAATGGCTTAGATTGCAACGTATATTAAGTTTTTTGGGAAAATCAAGGCTTGCTTTCATAAAATACTTCTTTTTTTGGAGAGAAACAAGAAGTTTTAACTATAATTATTCTTTTGACTAAAATGAGTTTTTATAATTGATTTCAATGATTGAAATTTGTAAGAATAGTTGAATATTTGATGGAAGAGTCAAAGATTACAATTATTATTGTTGCAAAGAAAGAAAAATCAAACATAACAAAAAAAAAGACAAGCAATTAAGTGTATGGACACATGTTTTTCTCGTCTCCCTTAATGCAAAAACTTGTAGTAGCATATGTTGGACACGAGTTTTTCCGCCTTTAAGCATGCAATTATGCGATCCCTAATCAGAAAATTATCACTATCTGAAGTTATAGGAGTAATTTGCATGTTAAAATAAACTAAAATTATATTCAGAATGAGATTGACACACAATTTTACTTTCAAAATTTTCTACACATGTTTAATATACTATAATGACATCAATCAGGGAAAACTTACATCTAATTTAGCTATACAAAAATCATAGCTGGTATGGTGGCTAAAGGAAACTATACCATTGTTACCTTAATGAAAAGGAAATAAATGATAAAATGCAAATCCTTGGACAAATTTCCAAACTAGTAAATTAAAGTAATAATTAGTGTAAATTAACAGTTAGAAGTTCCTTGGACAAACCTTATATGATGCAAATCCTTGGACAAATCGTTACAAGTTCACTAAAAGGAGGAATACGCAAAAGAATTAATTGCTCATCGTTGGAATGAAAATTAACAACTGATAATTAGTGTCATGGCGTTGTGAAAGGGTAAAGTCCTTTCTAAGGCACAGTTCACCGGTAGGGCGTGTTGTTTCCAACGTTAAATTTTGAAGTGACACTAGCTCGCGTACTGCCAGATGAACACCATTACACAATTATTGTGCAAGTGTCTAAGTTTTATTCATATGCCCTACCTGAAAGGAAATATTGGCTAAAAGAAACCCGAATCCTTCTAAACAAAATTCAATTCCGGGGTTGAGTTAAATTAACCTTTACAGACATTATACTATTGTGTATATTGTAGAGGATGTTGGCATCAAGATTGCCGATTGCACATTCGATAATGCCACTATGTATGAACCATGTAGAACATATCTATGTACCCAGTGGAACTTTAACCCTGCAACATATAAGGTTTGACATGTAGACAAAAGCCAAAAGGTTACCGAGCAGATGCATAAATATGGTATCTTGGCAAGCAAGAAATATGGAATGACTAACTTATGCGCTTAAAAACCGCTCACTCCAGAGAAATGCTTCTTCATGGATCGGTCCTTCTGGTGGTGATTGTTTCTTCCTCCTCCTCTGCCCCTCCCTCTCCCTCTTCCTCTACCCCTTTGATTATTCCCATCCACCTCAGAATCACCAGATTGTTGCACAGGCTGCTGATGAGATGCAATCTGTCTTCCACCTTCCTTCCTACTACCCCTACCAAAAGATTTGGCCGGAATCCCATTGCCTTCCATTTCAGAAACCTGGGGTTGGTTATCATCCTCCTTGTACGAATCCGTCAACTTCTTTACTGCTCCAAGAGGAAGGTTTCCGCCTCGTCCAAGGCCATGTATTAACTCTTTCTGAGCTTGCGTTACTAGTGAAGCTTCACCAGAATTTGCAACTGCTACCGCACCAGCCACTTTGTAGCTGTAATTCTTGCCATCCTTGACATAGTACTGTGGCTTTCTCCTGGAGCCCCATTTTGAATCATGGACATCTTTTACCGAGTTTCCACTATCTGTTGCCCACGATTTCCCTGATTTTGCATTTATTTGGTCACCAAGTGTCTCATTTTCTTCTAATCCAGAGTCTGCTACACTTAAACCCAAGTCATCAAAAGAGTCGTCATACTCGTCTTCATATTCATATTGTAAAATCATAGCAGCAGTTTTTGATGTATCTTTCTCGTCCTTATTATCCAGAATACTGCGATCAGGCAAATCAGTTCTAGATTTCCTTACAAATTTTCCTAGTGAAGCAGAGGATGACATCAATGACCCCTCTGTCTGTTGCTTCCCCCGGACAACATCTGGATTTGAGGATGCTGACGTAGAATCAATTAATTTACCTTTTCCTTTATCATTCCCACTCACGGTGGTAGGCTTGGCGGGTGGTAATGTCTCTAGCGAGGTGTCCAGTCTCTGCAGATCTTGATGAAGGGTCCCCTCTAAAATTCTTTGAATAACCTCTTCTCGATTCTGGTCATAAACCTCAAGACACGCAGCTAAAAATCCTTTACCGTAATCAGGGAAGAGGTCCCTAATTTGACTGATGTTCGACTCTGCAATTGCAGCATCTTCATCCGTCAGTAATGATTGGTTTTGGTTTGGCACAGGGACCGTTGCAGAATATGGGTCCTTATAAATCTGTTTCACAGAACTCATCATCCCGGATAGATATTGAAACTGTTCATTATCAATGAATATCCATCCTGCATCATAGTAACTGGATTAGAAAAGGAAAAGGCCCAAGCATATGCTACATTGCAAACATGTGGAAAAATGCAACGATTTAAAATATAATTTTGAAGGATCAGATAGATCTAGTTCCACCTTATATCTTATAAGGGAGAAATGGATTAGCTCTCTAAAAAATTTGCTAGATCAGCAATTTATGCTACAAATATATGAAAGACATGATATACTACTGTACAAATACGATCATTACCACTATCCTTTAATGTCTCAATCCCACTCAGTATATTGAAATTTCTTTCAACATCTTGAAGAAACGTTTCCTTCTGATGGCTTTCTCGAGAATGTGATGATAGTGAATTGATATCTCGAAATGTTTGAACAAGAATATCTGCTCTGATGACTGGGTCCTCTACATTGGCAGGAAACATCTTAGTGGCAGCTGGAAGAGGGGTGCTATCTCTGAACACTTCATCACTTAGATAGCACAAGTGCAATAGTTGCCAACCAAACTTTACCAATCTTATTTTTAACATCTTCAGACTAACCAAGATATTAGATGTTGTGCCATCATGTTTGTCAGAAAAAATCATACGGAACCCCTTTTGTAATGATGGAATTAGTGAATCATGCAATCTGGCAAGGAGGTTCAGCAGTTCCTCATTCCCATAACTAAACAAATTACACAGAAAATAAAAAAATCAAAGTCTTGAAGGAAAATTTTAAATTGGCAAATATTAATCATCTATTCTATTTAGATAAACTAACCAACACAAATATTTTACGCATGATACACCAAATGCAATGTTTGATAAGTCATTTCCATTGAAATTTATCACATTCAATCTTCAGTTATCATAAAATTCAAGTTTCAGAGGTAAAGGATACCTCATTTCAACTGGACAAGAAAAGAATACAGCTGCTGGTTCGTATGCACAAACAAAAGAATCCATTGATACAATTGCATCATTTATAAAGTCCATCACCTATAAAAAAAACGGATGGCATAATTATAATGCAGCATATTTTGAACAAGTACATAAATTGTGAATAAACTAAATCCTACATTAGCAAAGGTATGGAGGGAAGTAATTGTACTCAAATTTCTATTTGCATGCGCTGAGAGACTGTTTTTGGGTTGAAGCTCCTGACTAGTCGGTCACCAGGGTGCAACTTTATCATTACACCAAAACTCGACCTCAATCTAAATGCTATATAGTCTTAAGAAATTATGGCAGGGACAGTACACAACTCCCTGGCATGTCATTTTCCACACCAAAATTCTAGTTCAATAGCCTTAAAATATGGCAGTAATTATTGTCTATGAAATATCTGACATTGTGATAAAGGGGAAATATTATTTACAATTGATTTGATGTGGTCAATGCCAATGCCATAAATTCAAAGTTTTATTTAGCTATGGTATAAAAATGTCCACGGTTAGCTGGATTATGCCCAAGAAGGTTTCTGGTATTGGATGATGCAGTTAACAGGTAACTTCACATATAAAGGGGAGAGTAACTTGGAAAAGAAAGTTGGTCATTCAATCTAGATAGAAGCTCAACTCAAATGCTTAAGAGCGCATGAGCTGACCATTCTCTCTGGTATTCCCTCACTCCACTCAACTTTCTTAGTGGGACTAAGCCAATCAGTTATCCCCATGTAGAAAATTACAAACTTATAGATACAGAATTTGAATCTTCTCATATCTGCTTTATCACCCCGTAAAAGAACATTGGGTATTTGGGCTACAACTCGGTAAAAGAATAAAGTAACTCACCTCCAGCAGATCAGCTTGAAGAAAAGCAGCATTGTGTTCATCCAGATTTCCAGAAGAAAATAAAACCTGCACATAATCCCCAAACGAAAGCTTTAATTTTCATTGTAATTTTCTCCTTTATACCATAATTATAAACATAAATTTTCCATCAAGATTTAGACATCCATTCACTTATAAATAGTTTTCTGAAAACATTTCTATCCATTAATGCATTCTCCATAAGTCAAATAACTTATAGAAGGAAGAGAAAAAAGGTCATCGTCAGGCACATTATTGGTCAACAGGATGTTCAAAGGGAACTCGAGAAGAAAAGTATAGGAGTCATTCTTAAATACTATATCTTCTAACCTAAAAATGATGAATTAATAACTTAACTTAAATATATAAGATCAAAATATGCATGTTCTATACATCCAAATAATACAAAAACAGAGATATATGCACCTGGTACAAACCAGTTCTCTCAACACATCATACCAACAAATCCAACAAATTATTGTTAATTATGTATCCGGTAAAGGTGATTTCCTCTCCCCACCTTTTCTTTGGAAATGTTTGGAGGCATGTGCCTGACCTAGATTATCCTTTTGTTGTGTTGAAAGTATAAGTTCTAATAAAGAATCAAGAAACTATGGCATAAAATAAATAAGATTACCCTTTTTAAGTCTTATGAAATAAAACAGTTTGTTGGACGTCAAAATTAAACTTATCAATTTAACAAATAATATGATTCAGGACGTAACACATACTTTCCATAACAAGAACAAACTAGATTAATATTCTCACCAACAAAAAAAAAATTATCTAGTTAACCAAAAGACAGTATAAAACTCAAAGCAGAAAACAAAGTAATCAACATGATGGATATTCGGTTTCACTGGGTCAAATTACAAGAATACCTCCAATGATGAACTGCAACGTTCATGCATTGTGCTGACAATTCCTAGAAAATGGGATATTACTGCAGTCAGATTATTATGGAGCCAAGGTTGAGCATTGAAGGCGTTTCTGACCTGAGAGACAAAAAAGAGAAAAGTAAGCAAGTAAAGTTAAATGCACAAAAAGGAAGTACTTAAATTCCACAACAAATCTTACATAGAACTATCCCTTAGATTGAGATGGCTAAAGAACATAGTGTACGGGTGTAATGCAGACAAATTAAAAAGGTTGGATTAGTATCCTTCAATATTTTTAATAACGATTAATTAAGTAATTGGACCTTTCAGAGAAGGTATAACTCAACTCAAGTAAACCAAAAAAACTCAGAAATATGAGGAGTAAAATAAGGCAGAGAAAACAAACATTGTCATGCATTCTATTTCACAAGCAATAAGGGAAAACGTCTTAATGAGCTTCATCTATTATTTTGTGCAAATAATTTAATAAACCAAAAAAGAAGTATCAAAGATATAAATATACAGGGGCCTAAGGCTCCTCACTTCACGAAGGTACGGGGAAGGGTAATTGTACACAGCCTTTCTGTTGCATATTCAAAGAATCTATTTCCTTATACCACTTAATATACTATCAAACAGAAATTCTCACCAGTGATCTTGTTAATTCTTCATTTTCATGATAGTATATGGCACATATATCCAATAACTTTGGCAATTCAATCAACTTTTTCTCCTGCAAAAGAACTACAGGCAAAATTAGTGAACAACGGTGAATCACTATACAGAAAAGATAAAATATAAGGTAATTGCTCGACAAGAATCCACAGTGGAAATTATTTTCCAATCAATGCAAATCATGTTTTATTATTATACCCTAAATGCATTCACTACTGATAAATTAAGCAACATGCCATACATATTTTTAGAGAATCAAATGCCACCTTTTCCAGGGACTGAATTTTTATCAACTATAAGTCAAATATGGGTGTTTGGAACCATGTCCATAGAGAAAAGAAACACGAGTTCTGACACAGTACCAGACACTCCCTATTTCTTGTATACACATAAAATTTATAGAACACGTACAAAAACGTTGTTCCAATGCGAGATCAACCTCTGCCTGGGCCAAGACATACTAATGAAGCCCACACAGTATGTATGCGTGCTGTGCTAACAAAGTAATTAGTAACAAAAAAAAAAATGCTGTGGTGACTCAAACAAAAAAATCCGTCATTGTCCACAGCCTAAAAAAGGTCAAATGAGATCCCACCTCCATGGTCTCTCAAACTGAGGGCATCGGCAGGTCGAGCACCAGGGTCTTTATTCGAAGAACTGCAATGCACACACATTTACGAAAAATCATAGATAAAGAAAACACAGTCCAAAACAGAGCATCACTCCAACTCATGAGAAACTTACATGCGATACAATACCATGAAAACGCGGCGACTCAAATCCCGCTCTCCAACAATAACACCAGCGACAATCCCTTTAACCCCGCGATGAGGGAAATCATACCACCTGCTTCTAAATTGCAAGAAGCTGTCCAAAAACTCATGTAGGGAGGTGTCAGCAGCCACTGCAAATACAATTAAAAACATTGACACGAACTTCACACAACAATTCCAAAGGTAAAAACATTACAGCACACAATTCAATGGCAAGTTGAATACTTTCAGTATACACGGTTAGATAAGATTAGATTGAGGATGAATGAAGAAATAAAAAATATTATTTTCTTAGAGAACGAATGAAGAATAATTGAGTGAAGTACCTTGCGTCCAGAATTGCTTAGGTTTGCACTTGAGCAAGCGTGACAAGTGTGTGTTCAAAAGATCGACGACTCTCTGAGATTCGAGGGGATCCAATGCTCCATCTTCGGCGCCAAGACCCGCCGCCACAGCCTCGTCTTGTGGTAAGTATTTAACGAAATTCCCATTCTGGCCTCTGTTTGGGGCTCCGCTAGTGGTGGCGGGGATGGATGGTTGGGATTGTCTGAGAGAGGTTGAGAGGGTTGGATTGGGATTTTTGGGGAGAAAGTTGTTGTGGTTATGGGTTTTGGTGAAACCCTTGTTATTGTTGTCTTGTCTTCCCTGACCGGATCTATTCGACATTTGAATCGGAAAGGATCGAGCGAAGTGGCGTAAGAGATGGGTGGCGACGGTGCGGAGTTGCTAAAGTGTTGGAAGTAAAATTGAACTCGTCGCTACAAATACAAAACGTTAACTCAGTGTTGGGTTGGGTTCAGTTCATTCAGAGCGTGGGTTTTGTTTATGTGTAATACATGTATTTCTCAGCTCGTGTTTTATTTTCTTCTTGCAACTGCCACAATCATCATTTGCATAATCCATCTTATCTCTTTTCTATTTTTTATTATTATTATTATTATTATTATTATTATTATTATAATTATAGATATGTTTGTGTGTGTATTGATTATATTAATCTATTAATTTGTGAATACATCCTGATTTTACCTATGAAGTAGTAGTATAAGCTAATAAAGTAGAAATAAAAGTGTTTTTGTCCCTTCCATTTCTCTTGATTTTAGTTAGGGTACACCTCATGATATGAATTTGTGTTCGATGTTGAAATTTGATTGGGAAAGTTTCTAGACTTTAGGAAGATTTCTTTTTTTTAATTGTTCTTAATTTTTTTATTTTTTCTGATGTTATGCTTGAATAATATGATATAGCTCAAACAAAATAAATATTAAATGCAAATTTTTTAACTACAAAGTTTTTTATTTAAATGATAAAGTAATATTTTAAGTAACGGGTTTTATTGTTCAAGTGATAACTCATTCAAACGATGAGATAACTAAATGTAATTTGTGTTTTATTATATAGTATCACTCAATTGATATTTTTTTTTTATATTTTGAATATATTTTAGTTTATCTATATTAATTTTAAATATGTAAATAGTTGATGGTTTTAATGTATTGATATTAAGATAAGTGGTATGATATTGTGAATAGTATTTTACATGTGAAAATCTCGTCTAACTTGAGTTGAGTATTATATAGATACTAGTCTTTTTATCCGTGCAATGGACGGGTTTTTTTAAATGTAATATTTTTTATAATAGGAATTGATTTTGTATTATTATGACAAGACATTCAAAATTCATTATCAATTCAAATCATTTAAAATAAAAGTACATGAATAATTCAAACCATTTAAAAAAAATAAAAGTATATAATGTGGTGAAAATTTTGACATACATTAATGTGGATATCCAGTACATTCTTCTCGGTTATACTTTCATATAAATTTACTTAACACTTCTTATGAAACTTGTCTAGTCCGAATTTTTATATATGAAAGTATTTAAGTGGTGCTTTTATTTCTATAAGTAAGACCAAATTTAAAATTGATATATGGGTTATATATTTGTATACTA
>Ga0099823_1008403_pt1 | contig 10502 bp, 4 predicted proteins | sample CowpearedBW_FD_76831 | JGI IMG/M metagenome (GOLD analysis project Ga0099823, IMG submission 76831) | Root nodule microbial communities of legume samples collected from California, USA - Cow pea red BW | ecosystem: Host-associated > Plants > Roots > Nodule | place: USA: California | collected...
TAAAGATTATAGTTAAAGATTAAAGTATCAACATATATAACTTGACAATCAAATTAATTAAACATTCAAACTATTCAAATATTATTGAGCAACATTCTAGCATTTAAAAATATGAAATTGTTAACATATATAATAGGAGTAGTAAATAATTATTAAAAAAATAAAAAATAAATAAAAGAAAATTAAAAAAATATATAAAAAATTGTAAAAAGATGTTGGTGGGTTAAGTGGGCCAACCCACCTCCAACCCGGTTCGAACCCGTTTAACCCGTGGGTTAAGTGAGCCGGGTTGAGTTCAACCCACTTTTGAAAAAATTAAATTTTTCTCAACCTAGCCCGACTCGAACCCGTGGTGAGCCGGGTTGGCTCACGGGTTGAAACCCATTTTGACATCTCTAGAGAGAGAGAGTAAGGGAGCTGTCTTTGGAATGGGAAGCAAAATGAGAAGTGAATGGCAACTTGAACAAGTTCCAAGGGACACAAGGCTAATTATGGGCCCTGACTCACTAAGGTTGGGCCCATTAACTCAAAATCAAAAAGTAAGCCTCACACAAAGCGCTAAAAAGTTTGTACACTTGTTGTAACCTTGAAAGTTTTATGTACTTATTGTAATCTAGGTTTGATTAGTGAAACCTCTTAAACTAAATGCTTAAGTGAAAAATGGACGCAGTCCGTGGATTTGAATAAATCTGTATAAATATTTTGTGTACTTATTTTTATTATTTTATTAGTGGACATCTAAAATAGTCTTGTACTAAAAAGTATTTATAGACTATTAATAAAATAATTATACAATGCATCATTTAAAATTCAATGCATATGTAGTACATAAACCCTCATCATGCATCCTACATGAAAACGAAACAACACTTCATAATTATTTAAGGTATAAAATCAAAACAACCAGATCACTAAAAAAAAAAATCTTCAACCTTATATTAAATCTTGTGATGTCCAAAAAAGAAATAGATATTTTATTAATGTCTTGAATTCAAACCCACTTTTTTCTTTAAATTCAATATAATTCCTTTATTAAATTCATGGTGATGTTCCTACTTTGACAGGTAACATTCACTACTTGTATTGTCAATTATTTCAATAAGTTAACTTTGATAAATAACATATTATTCGTTCTTTATATTTATGTTATATGTCATTGTTGGCACACTCTTCCAATCAATTAATGTGTTATAATAGATTATATTTGATTTATTTCAAAAAGAAATCAAATTTAGAACATTCATGAGACAATATTGAAAAAATATTATATTAATTAATAATACTATAAAAAATCTATTAAATCTGAAAATAAATATTATATATGTACCTTAATTAACTTGACAGATGAATAGTTAGCAAAACCTTATATAAAGTGAAATGGGGAAAAATTAAGAAAGAAAAACATAGAATAATAGAAACGAAGTGATTCAACTATGGTGGGCGGAAAAAAGTGAAGAAAACGTTACTTGTTTTCGGGACCGCTGTCACTGACCAGTGACCACTTCAGTCTGTGTTAGTGTGATACGTAGCAAGTGCAATTTGCGTTTACTTCTATTTTATTTGTCTCTTTTCGTGCAATTTGCGTTTACTTCTATTCTATTTGTCCCTTTTCCTACCGTTTTTTTTTTTCTTTATAAACCACTCATTTTCTTATTAATTAACAAATAATTTGTTAGGTTTACAGATAAGAATTTTTATTGGAGAGAACAAATATCAATAAGTCCTGAACCCAATTACATAAGGGTCTTTATTTTTATATAGGTGCTCCGTTCTCTCATTTATGACCAATATGAGATTTAGACTCACATTCCCCACCAATAGAACGATTTCCAACCACGAGTACTCATGCCTTCTCTTCAATGAAACCAGAGCTCAACTACATAAAATATTGACATCATTCTTAACCCAAAACCTTAAGACAATGAGTTTATGAGTCTTTATCTTTATATTGTGCTTCACTTTCTCATTTATAACCAATGTAAAACTTAGACTCATACTTGAATTCTTAACGTATATTCAAATAAGATATAAGTGATAATTTTTCATATCAGTTATTCCGGATGTTCAAGTGTTTCTAACTCTAGATAAATATACATAAATAGATATAATTATATATAATATGAGAAATTAAAATTAAGTATTTATAATATCATATGAACACACATATAAAAGACAAAAATCGCTTAATTATAGTAATTAGTGATACAAAAGTGAATTTTAAATCCAAAATAATAATACATGAGCTGTTCATTAACCCATTCTATCGTATATTTTGTGTGAGTTACGTAAGATTATATCTAAAGTATTCATATGAGTTTATTCTGACTCGTGACAGCGATAATTCTCACTGGCTACCATGGACTATTGTAGAAGATAATGACTCACATTTTATAATATCTTAATTTAATATATAACTCCTTTGTTTTAATGCGGCTTAACTCTACTTACGACTCTGATACCTACTTAAAAAAATTGTTCAGGAAAAGATTGATATACGAGTAGATAGCATACAATAATATAAGGGGTAATAAATCCTAATACCGTATTTAATTATGTTTGACTTATCATTATGATCAGAAACTGATACATATAAATAATATTATTTATATTCCTAAACGATCTTGCAAAACTAATTACCTAACAAGAAAGGTAAAATATGTTTTCAATACAATTACTATTTTGAGAAAAATGAAGCGTGATAAATTGGAAAACAATGTAAGTATAATAAGAAAAAATAAAGCATGATTATTTTAATTTTAGTTTGTACTTTAATTATGTTAAAGGTTTAGTTAAATATAGAACTCCTGTATCTGGCTAAATTATATTAAAATTAACTACAGTAAATATTATTTATTTATTTATTTTATAAATAATAAATATTGATTGAAATGTTGACTGAAAAGGTTAGAAAGTTGCGTAGAACGTACGCTGATGGAAGTAAACGGTTTCGTGTTTTCCTGCTTTAGATTGGAGTTGTTACGTGGTGCTTTTCATAACCAAATGGAAAATAAGGAACACATGTAAGGAAGTTCAAACTTTTGGGGAAAAAAACTTAATTAATTTATTTATTTATTTTTAATTTTGAATTCTTCTATCTTATGTCTGTTAATTTTTTTGCCAACATTATAAGGCTTTAGGTTTAAAGTTTCATTTCATTTGCATGAATTTAGCATTTGAATTTTTGGATTCATGATGCTATAGATAATTCTCTTATTGTATATGAATTTGAAATATTAAATGAATTGAAAGACTTTCTAATATCATGTTCCTTGGATGAAGTGATGATTTGTCAAGACTTATCTTGGAATTTCTTCAAGTGATGATAACCTCCATCATCTTAAAAGTTTTCATCTTCCATTTCACTTTTCATTTATTTTTAAATCGAGAAATTATTCATTTTATATCTTCTTCATGTTTCTTTATACTTTTTGTTTTGTTCATGTTCATGTTCTTCTCTTGAATGTAAGTTTTCACATTTATATAACACCTTTAGATTCAATTTGCTTTTGTGGTGATTGGTATTTATTGTCGTTATGAATTCATAACATTTTAAGTTTTTTATTTATTTATTTATTTATAAAGTTTTGCAATATAGAGTATCACCGATATCCGTTTTCAAAGGATACATATATATTGTATGTAATGCATAATATTCTTCACATAAAAATTAATCTGGAGATTTAGGTTTAGAATGCAATAAAATGCAATGAAATTGTAAGTGCTAGCTAAAGAAATTCAAGAACTGAAAATGCAATTGGAAAGAATATTCAAGAAATGAAAATTCAATTTAAAGATTCAAATCTACACTACTACAAAAACAAAATTAAATAGCAACAAATTTTAGAGATAAAAAATAATTGGTCAGTATAATAACTAATTTAGATACTAATTTATGAACTAAAAATTATTGATTTCTAAAATAGTTATTTTGAATACAAAATTATAGTTGGTTTGTGAATTAGACTCTAAATTGGTTACTAACATTAAATACTTCACTTTTGGCTATCAAAGGAATTAGTGTCTAAATTTGTCTCTAGTTAATTAGTAACCAATTTATACACTAATTTTTTTGGTAGCCAAATCTTTCATACCTAATGTTAGTAACTAATTCATGAAGTAATTATAATTTTGCATTCATAGTATAGACAATTTTAGATGCAAAAAGAATTAATTTATAAATTGATATCTAAATTAGTTACTATAATAATCAAAATATCAGTTAATATAACTTTAATTGTAAAATCATAATTCAATTGATTTCTTACGTGACTTCTAAAATTAAAACACAATTTAATATCATAAAGTTCAATATGAATAAAATAAAACTCAAAATGTTAAACAAACATTGCACATCTCAGATTGCATCATCTTGATTTCATAAATTAAACTTCAAAAACTAATTTTTCATTGATGAAGAACGTGACACAAAAGAAAGAAAAAAGACAAAGAAACATTTGAAATTGAGAGAAAATGTGACCAAGAGACCAATTTGAAAACTAAAAAAAGCTAAACAAATGAATTAAGTATATTTAAAATTAAAACACAATTTAATATAAAGTACAATATGAAATTAGATAGAATAAAAGAAAACTCAAAATGTTAAACAAACATTTCACATCTCAGATCAAATTGTATGATCTTGATTTCATAAATTAAACTTCAAAAACTAGTTTTCCATTGATGAAGAACATAACACAAAAGGAAAAAAAAAAGACAAAAGAGATATTTGAAATTGAGAGAAAATGTGACCAAGAGACCAATTTGAAAACAAAAAAAATAAAATAAACAAATGAATTAAGTATATTTAATTAGACCTCACTTATATAAGCTTTGAGTATTTACACACATGAAATTAATTGTGAATTCTAATTAAGTCTATAAACTCGATTATAAAAGTTCAAACTAAAACCAAGAAAGTCAAATCGACATAAGTTTCTATGCAAAAACATAAAAGTTAGTGCATCCATTATAAAATAATGAATATAATAGTAATAGTCCTTGAATGTGACATATGCTAAAATTGTATTATTTTTTCTTATTACTCTAACAATGTTATTTTTAGCCACCATCTCTTGAATTCAATCTATTTTTCCAGCAATCCTGTTGGAATAATTAACCATAGGGGAGAGGCAAATATTTTGAAAAAAGTCATGAACTTCTTTTTGTGAACAACTAGACCAAACCATCTAACGAACAAGTAATATTAACAAGACATATCACATTCTAAAAGAAAATATGGTGTTAGCGATGGTCAAAATCCATCGATAATCACATAAACTCATTAGCAAAACAAAATTACTAATAACTTAAAGATGACCAAAACCCGTTGATAAAATGCTAATAAATTTTATTGAAGGATATAAGCCAAAAATCTATTGCTAAATACCTATTGGTACAATTCATCTGTAAAAATCCATTACTAATGAATTTTACCACGATATGGTCAAAGGTAAAGCGATAACTTTGACACCTATTTTACCGATAGGATTCAGTAACGAAAATATTTGTTGGTATTCAAAATTATGATTTACCAATGGATACATTAATGACGAATATTTTCGTCAATAGTTAAAATCCTAAAAAAAATTGTCGATATATTTTATTTTACTAATGATTTTTTCTTTCATCAATAAAATTTGTTTGTAAATAATATTTTATGGACATATTTTTTTCTATCAGTAAAATTTCGTTGGTAATATAGTAATTTCTTGTAATGATATTTATATTGATTCACTTAAACTCATACAAATAATACATCTAATTGTTTCTTAAGACAATTTCTTTAGAAGTTCTAGTAATCAAGTTAAGGATACATAAAACACTCTTTACTATGTTACCTTAATCTCCTTCTAAAACTAAAACTCTAAAAACAAAAATAATAACATTTATCTTAAAAAAAACTTCTCAATTAAGTAAGATAATAATAATGGTTATTGAGATATACTTTTTCTAGAAATAAATGTTAACTTTTAATCACTTCTATCTATCAACCATAGTCAAACAATCATTATTAAAAAGTTTTTTAACTATAATTAAAATCTCATTCTATATGTGGTTTACAAAACATATTCATAAAAAAGATGTTAAATCTAGATCATGAAATGAACATATGTATTATAACTAGCTAAGAAAAAAAATAAGACCATGAACACTTTTAGAAATAACAAGGATTTCTATTTTGTACTCTTGTCTAGGTTTTCACATAAACACTTTTAGAAATAATAAGGATTTCTTTTAATTTCTCTGGTCTAAGTTTCCACAATAAGACATATACCCATCAAACTTATATTAAAAAAACTATATGATATTAATTTGTATAAAGTTCTAAATGCATCACTTTAAAAATATTTCAACGAACCTCTCCTCAAGAAATTTTAAGAAAGAAAAAATAATAAAATTGAGATCTTTACAAATTAAAGTTAATCTATGTAAAGGTTAAAAGTAAAATTGTGAAAAAGTTATGTGAGAGAACTTTTGCAAATTAGTTTATTTATAAGATAATTTTGATTTATAGAAAAAAAATCATGAATATGATTTATTTTTCAATTTTCTGAGAAAGAAAACTCGTATAGACCTATCTTTTTTCTTTCATAGCTAAAAAATGGTTAAAGAAATGGATTTATACCTTCAGCATGCGTTCTACATGCTTCTACCAAATTATGCACGTGCATATGATATGATATGTTCCTCTTTTCCTGTTATCTGCGCGTGAGAAGGAATGCAACCACTTGTGTTGTGCAATTATCACCACAATCACAAAGTGCTTTTTGGCGTTATGTGTCTTATAACGTGGATCCTTCTAGACACTTTCCTTATTCAAAGCTTATTTACCACCTCAAACTTTTATAATACCATACCAATGTGGTTTTCTTTCTCGAGATTTATTAAAAGTTGATTATTTATGAGATAAATTAATGTATTTAACAATTCATATATTTTATAAAGATAATTAATATACATTAAATCTCATAAAAATACATGATTAAATGTAATATTAAATAAATTTGACATAATAATTATTAATGTAATTTTATTTTATTTAAAAGATAAAATTGTCCATAAATATTATATAGTATCTTTAATATTTTATCTAATGCTCATTAATAAAAATTAAAAAATATTAAATAATAAAATAATTATATTTTAATGTTGTTAAAATTAAATTTTGAACATAAAAAAATTTAAATTAACAGAAAAATCATTAAAAAATAGTGTTAAACATCTAAAAAATTTACAAAAAAAAAACTAAAGTAGAGATATTTTTTTACCTTTTAGTAAAGACCTTAAAAATTCTAAAGTTCTTATTTTATACCAGAAAGTTATTATCTAACAACGTGAAAAAGGATATTTTGGTATTTATAAAATCTATTATATGTATTTATACTATTTTAATTAATATATTTAATTATCTCTATTTTCACTATAAAAAATGATGAAATTAATACATATTATTTATTTTTTAACCAATAAGCACTTGTTTCTCCATTTTATAATATTTGAAGAAAATAGCATTTGTGTTTAGAAAAGTATCCCCAGTAAGTAAAATTATAATAGACAACATTTTTTGTTAAAATATTGAATGCATATGATTAAGTAATATTATAATTTAATTTTATTATTTTAAACCAATAATTAATTAACTCATTTATTTTAGAATTGAGTACTAATATTAAACTATTAGTAATGAACATAGTACTACCAAACCAAAGGAACACTAATTTTAGGTCTACAAAAAATAAGACCTATAAAAAAATTTATTTAGTAATAATATTTTTTTATTAAATTAATTATAAAATTATATTTAAGAAAAAATGTCTAATTTTTTAAGTACTAATATATCTCTATTAATTGTTTACTGTTAGATTTTTTGTTAGTTATATAATTTGGCAGTTATCTTACATCGTCACTCTCACTTAAATATCCGTCACATAATACATCCTAGAAAGTTAAGGGTAGATTGGTTTAATCCTTATGTCTAGGCCAATTCGAATCGACCATCGGCTTGGGTTGACCCTTCACAATCTTCGTCCTAGACTGGCTCATCCCTACCTTCGTCTCGGGCTGACCCGACTCGACTTTTGGCCTGACTCGCTTCATCTCGACTTACGGCCAACCTCGGCTCGACTTGTCTTTCGATATGGCTTGACCTTTGACCCAACCTGGTCTAGCTTAACCTTCGGTTTGACCTAACTCCACCTACGACTCGACTTGTTGGCTCAAGCTTCGGCCTAGGTTGGCCTGGACTCACCTGACTCAACTTTTGGCCTAGGTCAGCCAGACTTGACCTTTGGTACAAGCCGAATCAGCTTGACCCTCGGCCTGGGTCGAATCGCCTTGACCCATGGTCCGAACCGAATCGGCTTGACCTTCGGCCCGAGCCAACTCGGTTTGACCTTCGACCTAGCCTGACTCGATGTTTTGCTTGGGCCTAGCCTGGCTCGACATTCTGCTTGGGCCTAGCCGGGCTCGACCTTCGACTTGGGTTGATTTAGCTCGACCAACGACTTGGGCCAACTCGACTTGACCTTTGACCTAGTCTGGCTTGGGTCGATCCAGATCGATCTTTGACCCGAACTGACTTGTCTTGACTAGATCTTTCAAAGTGGATCAGAACCTGTGGGCAACCCGGTGCACCACAGGTTCAGGTTGGCTTGGGCTAATTTTTTTTTACAAATTTTAGTACGGGTTAATTTTTGACCCGACCTACCAAGAACCCGGCTTACCCGAGTTGAACCCGTGGTGAGCTGGTTTGGCTCACCAACCTACCCGCAGATAAAAGGTCACACAATTTTTTTGTATTTGGGTTTGGTTGGGCTGGTTTTTTTAGGCAACATATTTGGTTGGCAAATGCAAACATAATAATTTTATGATTTTAGTTTATATTTGGGTTGAAAATTATTTTGGATTGTAGTTGGATTATATTGAAGTTTATTTAAATTTTAATCACAATTAATTTTTAGTTTTTTGGGACAGAAGAAAAGATATTATATATATATATATATATATATATATATATATTTAAGTGAGTCAGTGAGCCAACCTGTTTAACCCATCAACCTGTGATGGGTCGGGTTAGGTTCAATTTTTTTTGGCTCGCTAATAAGTGGGTCAAGTTAGGTTGGCTCACTAAGTGACCAACCTGTGGTGGGCCGAGCTGAACCAGGTCGGGTAGTCCGTTTTGACAGCTCTAGTCTCGACCTTCTGCCCGACCTGACTCGATTTTTGGACATGTGAACTTATTTTGTCCTAACCATTGAGCAATTCCATAACTTGGTGAATTTCAATTTTCTTTCTTTTTTTAGTGAATATCAATTTCTATTGTTTTAGTTATTGAAATACCTTCCTAAAATTTCTCAATTTCAATTTCCTTTTAATTTCCTCTTCCAAAGATTTTTTTTTCCTTGAAAGAGTTTTAAATTTTCCAAATAAATGAATTACTCTCTTAAGTTGCCTTATCCAAACACAACATAACCTTGTGTTTGGATCAAGGATTTCAACGATTCCAAGAAATTGAAATACATAGTAATTAAATTCTCTTCATTTTTTAAATAATTAATTTGGATGAAGTAATTGAAATATTTTAAATTTTGATTTTCTTGTTTGGATAAAGCAATCTAATTTCTATTTTAGGGCGAACTCAACCCTACTTTTGAGTCTAACTTAACTTAGCCCGACCTTCAATTTAGTATAATTCGTTTTGATTTTTTGTTCAAGTCGACCTTTGTCCCGACTCGACCTTTGGATCGTGTCGGCCCGCCTCGACCTTTTGTTCGACTTAGCCTGCTTAACCTTCGACCCGAACCAGCCTAACTTAACCTTAGTCCTGACCTAGGCCGACCCGAGTCAACCTTCGGCCCGAGCTAAAAAAGCTCAACCTTCAGCCCGAGCTAGTCCAGCTCAACCTTCAGCCCGGGCTAGGCTGACCTGATTCGACCTTTGGCTTGACTGGTCCGGCTTGACCTTCAGCCTAGGCCGACCCAGCCAGGCCCGACTCGACTTTCGGTCTGGACCGATTCGGTCGACCTTCGATCCAAACTGACTCGTCTTGACCTTCCTTAATTTTTAATTTAATTTCAAATTCTGTGTTGGAACCGGCTGCTTACCAATGCCAATGAGCAGCGTTTCAGGAGGCATTTGTGTCAGATTGGTACTTTTTCTCGAAGTTCCTTCCTATGTCTCCCTCAGCGAGGGTTTGTGCGGTCTTCAAAGCGGCAGGATGAAATCCTATACCTGATAGCAATCCGCCCTGATACGATAGTGACTTGATCTAATAAAGGGAGCTTTAGTCTGGTTATCAAAATTATGTATAGAAAGAAGATTCGTCTTGCTGAGCGCGGTAAATGCTTTTGACTTTTCCTCAAGTTGTTCTCTATCCGCTAGCACGCAGACAATTCTTCAATCCTAGAATGGAGACTGTCGTTGAATAGATAGCGTCAGAGATTAGAGAAGATGCTCTTTCTTTGTATACGAAATTCAATTGCTTTCTTGAAATCAATAATTGA
>Ga0099823_1008411_pt1 | contig 10495 bp, 11 predicted proteins | sample CowpearedBW_FD_76831 | JGI IMG/M metagenome (GOLD analysis project Ga0099823, IMG submission 76831) | Root nodule microbial communities of legume samples collected from California, USA - Cow pea red BW | ecosystem: Host-associated > Plants > Roots > Nodule | place: USA: California | collected...
AAAAGAAAAAGCCCCCCTGATAGTGTAAATTTATATCGGAAAAAACTAAATAAACCTAAAAAGGGTTGAATCAAATCATATTATTTTAATTTTATTCTATTCATTTATAATCCAATTCACCAAGTCACCTATCTTTTATTGTTACATGTCTATTGGGTTGAATTAGTCCTCTTATGTTATATAAGGTCGTTTTCGCAACGATACCTACCCGAAAATATTATACATATAATATAACTTTGATATTTTATAAATAGATTATTATCAATAAATTAATAAATAATCCTTGTAAAACACAAACTTTGTCCCATTGTACTAATATTTTGGGTAATGTAAATGTCAGAGTTTTAAACATGTATGACCAATCAAATGAGCCAGAAAACATGTCTTCCAACATCGTATTTAAGTTTTCATTTTGTTTTTCTTTATTTTTGTTTACTCATGCAGTACATTTTTGTTTTGATTTCCTTTTCATTTTTGTTTATCCTATTCAAGAAGTTTTGGTTTTCAATCTCATCTAATGTTTAAAGTGTTATTCAACCCTATAGTTGTTCCGCAATATCCTAACACCGTATTGTTTTCACTTTCATCACACGTTTATTTATATTTTTCAACCCTACATAACAAGATATAGATACAAAAATAACAATCACTAACCAAGTTAAAAAAAAATAAAAAGTAAAAATGTAACTTTTTTTAGCACTCCATGATTTTTTTTTAATAAAGATTCAATTGAAAATATTCAATTTTATCAAAGACTTAAAACTTAGTTAAATTAAATATTTTCCATGCATCGTTAAATAATATTCTCACAACTAGAAATTTTTACGAATGTTCAAAATAATAAAATTAAAAATATTATTTATATTTTAAGAATTAATTATACAATATTATCGCTAATTTGTATATATATAATTGTGGTACAATTTTCTGATTATTTGGCTGACGGTCCACTGTAAATTTACGATATTTATTTTAAACAGTGTAATTTGGAAGTTTTTATGTGGACTGAAGAATAAATAAATATTCTTATTGATATTAACAAATATTTTAAATTACAAACTAGGTTGAAATAAAAATAACTAATAAATATTGTGTAAGAATTGGTTGGCCCAGCCCACTGTGGCCAAGCCATCCATTCATCCAACTTCCAACTAACCATCCAACTACCGATTTGTTTTCCCTTCCTATAACATACTTTTAAGAAAAAAATAAAATAAAAGAGAAATATAATTATTTAAAAAGAATAATTCTTTTACAAATTAATATCAACTTAGTTCTAAATTAAATTGTAAAAGATATGCGTCGTCTCCAAATACTCTTAAAAAAAGAAAATAAAAAGAAGTTAACTTTTCAAGAAATCAAAATAATTTTTTATATATAAACTAAAAATCAATCTGTAACACATTTTCTAAATTTTGAACTTTATTTTTCTTGGTGAGAGTGTGATTAATAACATTGATTCATATTTGTATTCGATAGGAAACGCTATTGATTTGAACTCATTTTTCATCTTCATTGCTGTGGCTGTGATGTCAGACAACAACTACTCGCTGGAGTCGTTCACGGTGGAAAGCAGCGACGGAGTGAAGCTCCGTACGAGGGTGTTCAAGCCACGAACACAAGGAAACGGCAATTTGGGGATCGTTTTGGTGCACCCATATTCCATTTTGGGCGGTTCCCAGGGTCTCCTCAGAGGAATCGCTTCTGGGTTGGCTCTCAATGGTTACACCTCTGCCACCTTTGACATGAGAGGTGTCGGCAAATCCACCGGCAGACCTTCTCTCACTGGTTTCGCTGAAGTTAAGGATGTCGTTGCTGTCTGCAACTGGCTCTCCAACACTCTCTCTCTTCCCAGGATTCTGTTGGTCGGTTCTTCCGCAGGTATCGTTTCCCATCTCTCAGATCAGATCTGTCAAATTCATCACCCTCCCCCCTTTTCAATTTTCTCATCCTGATCCGCTCTCTCACAAACACATCTTCCACCTACCACTAAATTTCAGTGTGGGAAAAAAGTTGCTGCCTTTAGTACAGATTACCTTCTTTCTTTATAATCTCTGAACTGTGTGGATTTGGGTATTCAAAGTGTTTGCTGTTTGTGTTGAGGGTCTGTGATCTCAAAACTTCAGTCGCAGCTTTATCTGCTCAGGTTCTAACCCTGTTGAAAGTATGTTTTTGGTTCCTGGTTCAGATGTAGACCCATTTCTGAAGTTGCTTTCCGTGTAAGTGTTGAAATGAGAAACTAAATAGGATACGTGCTTGTGTTTACATATGAGCTGCTAGGTTAGACTTGTGGTGGTAATCCACATGCTTTTTATCTGTATGACAGATTTCACAAACTGCAGAAGGTGATGTAGAAATTAGCAGCACAACAAGTTAAAGTCTGAAAGAATTGGCATATGTTTAAGTTGTTTCTTTTATTACAGGTGCACCTATAGCAGGGTCTGCCGTTGATCAGATTGAAAAAGTCGTTGGCTATGTAAGCATAGGTTACCCATTCGGAATCACTGCCTCAATCCTTTTTGGACGACACCACAAAACCATCCTACAGTCCGCGAAACCAAAACTCTTCATTATGGGAACGCAAGACGGATTCACAAGCGTAAAGCAGCTGAGGAATAAGCTTAATTCTGCAGCAGGACGTGTTGAAACACATCTAATCGATGGTGTAGGTCATTTCCAAATGGAAGGGCCTGCTTATGACGCAGAGATGGTGGATCTCATCATTAAGTTTATTGCAACACTGTGAAGACGTATAAGTGATTGCTGAGTGTGAATTTTAGCATCTCTATTGGGATTAATTTGTGTACATAATCTGACTTGTTAAATCTGCATATTAAACTCTTGATGTGTGTCCCCTGTTCCGCCTTCTAAATCAAAGCAATCGGATATAGACAGAGTAAGCATAAAATCCATGTTTTCATGATTTGTAATTTACATGTTACAGCTACATATCACTAGTTTCTATAAAAAAAAATATAACATTTCTAGTACACTGCTTAACATAAAAGTTAAGAAAAGAAATCCACGATAATACACATAGCATGTTATGATAGCCATGCGGTGTTGCCAACTTCGTATACATCTAAGATGGAACACTGGTCCGTCTTGGTAATTTATCGCTATCTGACCCATCGAGGACTCTAACACCGCCTGGATTATGCTTCTTCCAGAGTTTTTTCTGATTCGAAAATGGAGGTTCTCCATCTGGTTTAAGCAAGAGAGTTCAAGGAACATAAAGTATGAAATACAATTGTGATCAATAATCTAAAATGGAATAAGTTAGTCAATAAGGAAATACGAAATACATGTGGTATTTCATCAATAAAATTATATGCTTGCAAGAAAACAAAGAAAAGAACCCACTGCAGTATTCACAGCCTTGTATTTCATCATCTTATAACTTGACCACTGCAGTGGCAAAAAAGTTCATAAAGAAAACCCCACTCCCCAACCCGTTTTGTTGGTCTACTAGCAATATCCAAAAATTAGGATACAACAGAATGTGGTGAAAACCTTAAAAATTATACATGAACAAATTTCTAGTTACTTAGTTATTACCACTTTCTCCCTCAGACACATCTCCGAGCATGGCAATTGCATTAATAAGAGCCTGTTCATGTTCCTACATTTCAAAAGGAGAGCTATCATTATTGTAGTAATTAAAAATAGACAAAATAAAGCTGGAATTGAGAAAATGGATGACACCCACTTTTAGCATTTTCTTTGCTTTCTCCATTTCAATGGGATCAGGAGGATTGGCAGTGAAAACCTTTTCAACCTGTTTTGGTTCCATTCCGATAGTTAATATTAAGGAGACAAATATTTGCATCATACAGAGTAGCCAAATCTAACTAACAAATTTGGAAATTTGTATTGCATGTGCTTATACCTCTTTGATAACTGCATCTGTATGGAGTATCCGAATATTATCTGTAGGCTTTTTCCTGCTCCCATTTTGTGATGAAATCGAATCTTTCTTGGGCTGAACCTTTGTCACTCCCCTACCTCTTCCAGCACCACCAACTCCACCATGAGACACAGACTTCTTCAATCCTCTACGCGGAGGTGGCTGGCCAACTTTACGAGATAGAGACATTTCAGGATGTTCACCCTCCCAACGAATGTCTTCTGGAGATATCTGCCATATTGAATAAATACTAGACAGTAACTAGAAATTCATCATTGATTGAGTTGATATTTAGCAACAGCGACACAAACTCTCAATACTAAATGATAAAAATTAATGAATAGAAAAGTAGAGACAGTAAAAATCCCTTACTATAATAGAAAATCTAATACATTTTTTGCACACAAAATTAACTAAAAAAGTAATAAATAACGGATGCAATCAAGAAATCAAGAGACCAAGCTTATTCCTATTTCTTTGTGCCAAATTGTGACAGAAAGCACTTTTTTTAACAAATGAAAATAGAAGAATTCACCAATGCCAATGCTGGTCCATGATAGCCAAGGACGGTGACTAATGTCATTCCCTTCAACCGGAAAACCAACTAGATTTTAGTTTTGGGCACGGAAATGTTTATTTCATCATGCATCCTACCCCAAAGAAATGAGATTATGAGACACGTGATCACCGTGGGAAATGTAGGATATGCGAAAACTATAAGTTTACATGTCAGGAGAAAAATATTGCTTCCAAAGAAAAGAAAAAGGCAAGCTAAAGCTAGGTCTAAATGAATGGTATGCTATTATAATGAACATGAATTAATATTAATATTGCAAGAATTTTACCTCTTTTAGATTGACCCATTCCCATGTTTCATTTGCAGAATTCATATCATAGACCAAAGCATGCAGTCCCTACAAAATATTTAAATAGAAATATCAAAAGGTCTGTGCTCCTCAGTTTTTATAGTATGCTACAAACGCACCTCAGCAGCATTATAATCAGTTATAACAGCTTCATAGAAGTGGTTGTCTTCCGGCCACCTTGTCCAAACCTTCCTTCCAATACAAGGATCATAAGAAGCTCCTTCAGCAGGTCCTTTACCTGCAAAAGCACCAGAAGACCTCCCCTGATTCGTGACCTGGCTTCGGCTTGTAATTCCTGATGAAGGGAACTGTATGGACTTCAGTGAAATGCACGAATCAATGTTTTTTTTTTTTTGTTTGAGAACGGGAAACAATGACCATAGAGGAAGTGTAACTCATTTTCTTGATATCCCAAAACCAAAATGCTTACTTACTGTTTTTTGCTTTTTGGTCTGCGTTCCTGATGGAGGTCCATGCTTTAATGTGGATGATGATGGTTGCATAGGTCGACGAACTGTGGGAGATGGTGCACCCAAGGGTAATGAAGCCACAGATTGAGACGCCTTTTGTTTCTTACGAGATGCCGAAACGGTAGGGCTGGTATTGTGGTTGTGAACTTGTTCAGCAGTATATACAGTTCCAGATTGGAGTCCATTTCCCTTTCTCCACTCCCTAACAGCACAACTGGTTACACCCCACATTGAAATGCAGAGCAAACCACAGTTTGCTCGATGGTATACAGAAACTTCTCAGTAGAATATGACAAAAAATAATATGACCTTATCCTGTGAATCATGTCATCAGAATTGACTCTTGATAGAAGTTCTCTGTGTTCTTCATCTGATACTCTCAGCTCCTTTCTAAGCTCTGTAATTAAACTTTCTTTTTCCTGTAGTACACAGGAACAACAGAACAGATCATCAATACTATCCATCATACTTTATAGAAAGACAAACCGATGAATCGAGACAGAATTACCCAAGTGACTGCGTCTGATTGAGCTTTAAAAGCCCGCAGGACAGAGGTGTATGCTTCTTGTTCAAGGTTATGGATTTGTGTTTCCATGTCATTGTGTATCCTAGGAAATGAACCAGAGCCTATGATTGCTGATCTTCCATTTCCAGGTACAGCTACATGATCTGGATATTGAAATCTATTTTTCCGTTGATGGGATGGAGGAAGATCATCATCTGTTCCTGTTTCATAATATGAAAATTAATAAGAAAAATGTTCATTCAGTCATTATTCATCACACAATTGAAATGTTCATTCGTATCATTCTGATATCTGAGAAAAATTAGAATGGTAAAGCATATCACCATGTCTGCATTCAACACTGTGCACTACATTGTACTAGTACGTGATTGCAAAAAATTTTATTGTCATGTCTCCTTCTCAGTTAGAATAACTTTCTCCAACATTTGGATAATACCAAAGTTACTATAAATGTGTTCGCTTGAAGGATTTCAGATACACATAAATGACACAACATGTAAAAGTCTTTTAAATGAAGAGTGGAGATCACAATCATGGCATTGAATGAAATGGAAAATAAGATTAGTATGAAGGGAGGAGAAAATGAAGGTATTCAGGTGTCTTGCTTAACACATGCATATATTGTTGTCAGTAACAACAATAATTCCTACATGTCAACTTACCAATTCAAAATAAATAGATCAAATTTCTAATTTTCAAACTAAGGTCCAAACTCATTCTAGCCAGTGTCTATCCTACACCTTATGTACCCATATAGCAAAGCAGTTACAGTTATTCTGAATATTGAGTCAAACATATCAGATGAAATTCAAAAGTTGCAGTTTCAGATAACAAAGTTTCACCTTCCAAAAAGTAACAATGTTCAATCCAGTCCAATGTCATTATAGAAACACAATACAGGGTAAACAAAAACACAGTAGATAAAGGTAGGATAGGGTTTGGTGGCCACCTAGAAAAGACACGACACAACACACTCTACCTAAAAATAAAACCCTAGAAAACAAAAAACAAAACTTTGAATTAACCCACCACTGCTATCGGAGGAGAGATCAAATTCCATACCGCGCCTCAAGCGTCAAAATTATAAAACCTACGGATTAACTTCTCTTCAAGCACGCGAGTTCCTCAATGCTGTTAACAATCAAAAAACAACAATTGGGAACAAAACGCGGTCCAATTCGAACCCAGTGAAAAATAATTTTGAATTCGGGAACGAGAGAGGTACGTTTGCTTCATCAATTTTCTTCCCCTAATTAATTCGTTAGTGTAGAAAATTATACCTGTCAATAATACAGAAAAATCACATATAATTATTTTGAAATTCTGCTATCATGTTAACAATAATAATTATATAAGAATGATAGTAATAATGGCGTTATAATGAAAATTGGGGTAATAATTATAACTATAATTAATTGATATTACTGGTAGTTGTCTCAAGACTTTCAAAATAATTATTATGATATAATATCTGGAACATTGTAACATTAACAACAATTGTTACAAATATAATAGTATAATCATGATGGTGGTTACTGATATTTGGATATGATAATAAAATTCATTAGGAAATAACAATCATAAGTATTCTGATGAAACAATTTTAAGTATTAAAATGTAGGTTAATTAAATAAATATGGATGAATTGAATTAACTTTACCACAGTTTGAGATTCAATTTGACAATTAAGTTGTTTACCAAATAATTGAAACTGAGTTAAATTTTAATCCGTTAAATAAATTATCTTAATTTGAATTATGCACAGTTATGGTTGCATCAATTGGATTTCTAGGGTGATTTCAATGCTTCCCTGTATTAGTAACAATTTATGTATGACATTCATCAATAATATAATTAAAAAGTTAACAATTATAATAAGATAAAAAATTAAAATATACATAACTAAAATTTCATATTTATGATATCTAAATAACACAATCCTTATATTTAAATTTGAAGAGTTATTATTGCCCAACATGAAAACCTAAAAGCGTTGTTAAACTTATAAATAATTATCACGAAAAAAATCTCTTATTCTATGTTTTTATTTATTTATTTTCCTTTATTTTCACCTTTCATTTTATTTTATTAGTACGTGGACTCGTGCTCTTCGCTAATGATAACCATGCTGAAAGACAGAATAATTATTTTATATATGTAATAATATGTAAAAGAAATTTAACCTCAGGAAAAAAAATATTTATATATAAAGATATGTTTTTTAATATTTAATTTGTTAAGGTTGTCTACATATTTCTAAAATAAAAATGAAAGAAAAAAAAAGTGTAAGAATACAAAAATAAATTGTATTGAAGCAATTGATTTAAGTAAAATAATTTTGTGATGTGTATTTGTAGTGTTGAATTGGTATACGTGTGGTGTGTGATGGAGAAGAAAATAAGAGGAGAAATGTTAATTTGAATTGAAAAAAGGGTTAGGATTTTGGGCACGGCATCGCATCCCATCACACCCTACCGGACCGAATGCGCGAGAACGGTTGACCCGAAAAACCATATCATATCATATCATCAACACGCATATGGGAAGAGCGCTGTTACTCACCCACACCCACCTCTTCTCTCCCAAATCTCTCTTTCCACCCTCTCTCCGCCACCGCCCCACCGCCGCTACCGCCACCGCCACCAAGAGGATTTTCCATTTCTGCCCTCCGCTTGCATGCCGCTCCATGGACCACTCTTCTATCGAATCCGTCACCCAACGCCTCAGCAATCACAATCTCCATAGATTGAGCCTTGAAGATCTCAAATGGGACCATTCCTTCGTCAGAGAATTACCCGCCGATCCCCGCTCCGATTCTTTTCCCCGAGAGGTCTCTTCATCTTTCTATTCCCTTTCCGTTTCCGCATTTCCAATTCCTAATTTTTATGTTTCTCCTTTCAGGTGCTGCATGCTTGCTACACTAAAGTCTCGCCCTCTGCTCAGGTAGAAGACCCTCAACTTGTTGCCTTCTCCCACCCAGTTGCCGACCTACTAGATTTGGACTATAAAGAGTGAGTCAGTTACTTCCTCACTCATTCATTCCTTCCGTGTTTATGTTTCTTAGTTAGGTTGATCTTCAAAATTTCCATTCCATTGCAAACATACCTGCACTATATAGGACCAAATCTTTGCTCATAATGGAGAGGCTGAGCAGCACAAGCACTTGTATTCTGGGGTTTAACCTCTAATTTCGTGTTGTTATGTTACTTATGAGTATTATTACCATGCCAAAAACTTTTTTCAGTCCGATTGGGGCTTCCTCGCTATTTATTTTGTTGTTTCCATCTCTTTTGTAGGCAAAAGTCGCGTGCTTTACTCGTGCACCGACTAACCATTCTTGTTTTCTGAGTTTCAGATTCGAGAGGCAAGATTTCCCCCTTTTCTTCTCTGGAGCATCGCCTTTAGTTGGAGCGTGAGTGCTGTAACTATGTCTGTGGGTTTTTGGGACTGTCAATAATGCTACAAATGGGCGTGATTGTGATTGATCCCTCTTCTGTACAGGTTGCCTTATGCTCAGTGCTATGGAGGGCATCAATTTGGTATGTGGGCTGGGCAGTTGGGCGATGGTAGGGCAATTACGTTAGGGGAGATACTGAATTCAAAGTCTGAAAGGTGGGAACTGCAACTCAAAGGAGCTGGGAAGACTCCTTACAGTCGCTTTGCTGATGGCCTTGCGGTGCTGCGCAGCAGCATCAGGGAGTTCCTTTGCAGTGAAGCAATGCACCACCTTGGGATACCGACAACTCGTGCACTCTGTCTTGTGACCACTGGAAAGCTGGTCACTCGAGACATGTTCTACGAGTATGTTTGCTGAACTTTCACTAATGCCTTTATGGTATACTATTGTTAAAATGTCCCGAATTTGTTGTGATCATTTAAAATTCCTGCCTCTGCTTAATTAGATGATGACCAAATTGGCAAGTTCTAAATTTTGAAATGCCAAGGTTCATAGACTTTGGGGCAGAATGATTCCTTTTTTCTCCTATACAACTTATATATAATGAAAATATTCTGTATCTTAGCATTTTTGGTACTTCTTGAAATTCTAGTGTCATATGCTATGCATAGTGGTTGCTGAGAAAGGGGGGAGTGGGGTTTGTGGGAGTTGAAGCTGAATTTTAGTTTTGAATAACTGGAATTTTACTTTGGTTTGCGAATTTGTATCCTGCTCATTTTAAAAATTAATTACATGAATAAGTTGTTAATATTGCACGTGCAGTGGCAATGCAAAGGAAGAACCTGGTGCAATTGTTTGCAGGGTCGCCCAATCTTTTCTACGCTTTGGGTCCTACCAAATACATGCTTCCAGAGGTGAGGAGGACCTTGGCCTTGTTCGTGTTTTGGCAGACTATACTATCAAGCACCACTTTCCTCATATTGAAAACATGAGTAAGAGTGAAGGCTTATCTTTCTCCACTGGTGATGAAGATCATTCTGTTGTAGATCTTACTTCAAACAAGTATGCAGGTATTATTTTTTTTTTTTGTAGAATTAATGGCAGTGACTTTTTTACCTTGAGATTTATAATGAAGGGAACATGGTTATTCATTTTGAAGTTTGATCTGACTAAACACTTTTGGGTCGTTATTTGGTATTGCTTAAATTGCATGCACCTGGTGATTGTGAGCATATGCCAGGTTATATTCACGTGCTGCTGCAATATAAACAGCAGAGTGACAAAATTATGGAAAAAATTACAAGACTGTGTTTAAATAAATGACTTTAT
>Ga0099823_1008421_pt1 | contig 10489 bp, 6 predicted proteins | sample CowpearedBW_FD_76831 | JGI IMG/M metagenome (GOLD analysis project Ga0099823, IMG submission 76831) | Root nodule microbial communities of legume samples collected from California, USA - Cow pea red BW | ecosystem: Host-associated > Plants > Roots > Nodule | place: USA: California | collected...
ATAACTATTTTCACGTTCATTGTTCATTTTTTAGGAACTTGATTACCTTGTTGGGGCAGTATCAAGCCCAAAAAGACCATTTGCTGCCATTGTTGGTGGTTCCAAGGTGTCATCTAAAATTGGAGTGATTGAGTCACTTTTAGAAAAGGTTGACATCCTTCTTCTTGGTGGAGGAATGATCTTCACATTTTACAAGGCACAAGGTCTTTCAGTGGGTTCTTCCCTTGTAGAGGAAGATAAATTGGATCTTGCTACATCACTACTTGCAAAAGCCAAGGAAAAGGGGGTGTCTCTCTTGTTACCAAGTGATGTGGTGATTGCAGACAAATTTGCTCCCGATGCAAACAGCAAGGTTTGTTTTCTGGTTTCTAAGCTTCTTTAGCTAAAGATATGGGTCAAAGTAAGTTAAATCACATAAAATATTAATAATATTGCAAACACTTGTAATATTATTCTTTATTCAATCTGAATCATTTGCAACTAGCACTTAAATTCTTCGTTAACCTTTTAGGTCGTGCCAGCATCTGCCATCCCTGATGGCTGGATGGGATTGGATATTGGTCCAGATTCTGTTAAATCATTCAGTGAAGCATTGGGTACAACCAAAACCATCATATGGAATGGACCAATGGGAGTGTTTGAATTTGACAAGTTTGCTGTTGGGACAGAGGTATGCGAGAACACACTCATAACGAGCTCTGTTCAAAATAAATTTTAAAGCAAGCATGTTTGCTGTAAATATAAACAATGTCCATTCAAATTGATGCGTATACTCTCAGTAATACACAGTAGGAGTTAGTTTTCGTGATGTGACTTGTACATCTCCGTAAACTATATGCTTTTCATTTATGAAAATAATGTGTTCGATTAGGAGTGATTCAAATGTCGGTTTACAGAATAATTTATTCTGTTTGGCTAATAAATGTGTGCACTGTACATAATTTACATTTTGTACCCTTCTTTCAGGCTATTGCCAAGAAGCTAGCTGACCTCAGTCAACAGGGGGTCACCACGATTATTGGAGGAGGAGATTCTGTTGCAGCTGTAGAGAAAGTTGGAGTTGCCAATGTCATGAGCCACATATCTACTGGTGGTGGTGCCAGTTTGGAGTTATTGGAAGGCAAAGAGCTTCCTGGAGTCCTTGCTCTTGATGAAGCCACACCAGTCCCTGTCTAAGACAATTTTCAGCTTGGAAAATTTTCCCATCCTGAGTTGTCAGTCTTGTGAAAGAGCATGTGTTTTAGGACCCATCCGAGTCTGTTAGTGTAAATTTAATCATGCTTGAGTTATTGACTTCACTCATAAATTGCGTGTAACTGTAAACACTGGCTGAGAGCCATAAATTCAAATAAATCCTTGAGTTGCTGCCAGAAGCATTTTGCGCTTGATTTGTCTCCTGAGTAGCGCCATTTAGTCCCGGGTACACGGTGTAACAAGTCTTAAACAATTACGAGGATTATTGTAGGAACAGAAGATGAAAGGTATGGTGCAAAATTTGCTCAGTGTAATCTAATTTAAATTCAAATAAATCTATTGGTTGCTGCCACAAGCACTTTGCACTTTGTTTTTATCTTCTGTCTTACAGCAAAATCCTTGAACACGAACCAAGTTTATGTTGGCATTGTATGCACGTCTTTATTTTATCTTCCAGGGGCGAAACTGTTTGCACTCAATGACGTGATCTATCAACAGAGATTGCAACCAATGATTCTTGTGAATTTAGACCTTTTAGCCAATGTTTATTTCAGTTTATTTAACTCTTAGAGAGGATGTGAGAAGATTAGAGAGCATTGTAATGGTTTGCTTGAGTTGATTTCCTAGAAGTGGCTTGGAAAGTTCTGGGAGCTCCACTAGTATTACTTTCAATGGGTTGAAGGTGAGATGAGATTTGCAGTTGACACATGCATGTTCTCATAAGTGTACTATTATTTGATTTGATGTATCTAAACAATCAATTGTGATGGTTTTATATATGTATTGAACATATGTAGTTCTTAGAACAAGTATTTAATATAGATAGTTAGCCGTAGTATTGGAAAGTTATACTATGATGTATTTTTTTTCTAAACAAAAGACCAACTTAGAGATAACCAATTGCTTAAGCTCTTTCTTTCTCTATATTTTAGTCTTAAGTTGGTATTAGAGCGAGTTGATCCCAGTATGCTAGTTTTGTAGTAGTCCATTGTCATCCACCAGTATCCTCCATCGTCGTTGTCAATCATCTGCGGGCCATTGTCTGTTGCCTGTTGATGGCCATCACCAATTGATCACCATTAGTAGGTGCCAGCCACCTTTTTCTCACCAAAACAACTCTACGTCATCTCCCCAAGGCTCGCCAGACCTTTTCTTCCTTGTTGCTACCCTTGTTTCTTCAATTTCAACTTTAGTTGAAAGGCTCCTCTCTCCTCTCTCTCTCATACTCTTCCTCCACCATTGTTTGTTGCCTTTTATAGTTGGCACTAGCTGTGGAGAGTAAATTGTTGCTGTAATTTTGATTGCTGCTGAATTCTTCCTTCAAATGTTTTCCTTTTCTTAAAATGGATGCAAATATCCTTAATGCTCCTTTTGTAAGAGATTTGGTCACACACAATAGATGTTTCTCCTTACATGGTTTTACATGGTTTTCTTAGCAAGACAACAAACATTTTCCAATCTAATAAAGTTGAATCACATTTTTCTAATGAAAAACATCTTAGTTTAAAGTATGACAACCAAGCACAACTTTTGTCACTTTGTCAAAAGTTTGCACTCTCAAATATTGGAATGTCAAAGTCTATGGATAATTGACTTAAGTTCTTCTAATCATATTTATGGTAATGCTTCCAAAGTTACTTCTCAAATATTTAATGTATGTTCCTTTTGTTTCTAGATGTCCTTTTTTCCTAATTTTAAGTATTCGTTTTGTTATACAAGAGCGTAGTACAAGTCGAGTGATTAACGAAGGACGTGAATATAGGAGAATCTATTATCAATGCACTAAATTGTCAATATCTTTTTTAACATGCCCATTTTCTAAGTTTATACATGATTGCTTGGGTCAGCCACATTTATCAAAATTTAAAAATAATGATTATCAAACTTAGCAAACTCAAAGTTTGAGAATGTGAGTCATGTCAATTAGGAAAAGTATTTAATCTTGTTTTCCAAAAATAATGAATAAAAAATACAACTTTGTCTTCTCTATAATTCATTATGATATTTGGAGTCCAAATTTAGTGATGTAGGATTATCTTGATCCTTTTTAAGATTATTGAATATGGTGTTAGTTGATTAAGAAAGTTAAGTAAAATCCCTACAAGACATTAACATAGCATGCTATCTAGATATGAATGTTTCTTTCACAAAGCTCAAGAGAAGAAGGTTCTCTATAATTCATTATGATATTTGGAGTCCAAATTTAGTGATGTAGGATTATCTTGATATTTTTTTAGATTATTGAATATGGTGTGAGTTGATTAAGAAAGCTAAGTGAAATCCCCATTGGGTATTAAGATAGCATGCTATCTAGATATAAAGGTTCCTTTCACAAAGCTCAAGAGAAGAAAATGATGGATTGATTCAAAACAAAAAGGAAATGAAATGCGCATAAACCATAGAAAAGCGAGAACAATTAAAGGAAGAAGAAAACATAAAATGGAAAAGGAAAGGAATGGTAAAAATTTGAGAAGCATGCCATTACAAGGCTAGGCTAGAAGCCATGACAACCTTGAAGATGAGTGGATGTGTGTCGCCACTTGCTATGCAAGATAAGACTTAAAAGTATTCATTCCCTAGGGAGGAAACTCTCACAAATAGTTCATACACAAAGGTGTTTAATTTTCCAAAATGTCCAACCACTTTTACAAGTATTAGAGGTCCCATTAAATAGGGGTGTCTAAGGGACTCTTACAAAAACAAATAATCTCAAAAGGGTTACATCACAAATAACAAAACTAGTATCTAGAAAGTAGGTCAATAAATGAGCACATGAACACACTCTAGAAGCCTTCTTGGCCAAGGCAAGGTGGATGCTCCTTCTAGATGTTTCTAGACTTTCTTGGTTGCCAAGGCATGTGGTCATCCTTTCTAGACGTTTCTAGAAAGCTTTGTCATATCTCTCTCCTCCACATGGGTTTGTCTTCATGTGCACTTGTCTACTTTGTGCGCCACCTCCTTGATTATCCTACAAGACAAATAAAGGTAGTTTAGCATGTTAGCTTTAGGTTAAGTTAATCTTTTGAGTCAACAAATCAACCCAAAGTCAGGGTCAATAAGTCAACTTAAAAATAGTCAACCAAGCCAACTTAATGGAATTCAAACTAAAGAAAATAAAAGTAAAGGAAAGGATCAAGGAACTCCATTTCTTCTAAGCATGTGCCATGGGTCATCATACTTGGTAGGGATCAAACCTTTATCATTTAGTCTCATCTTTTGGGTTTTGTTATTTTGTCACTTTTATTGATGAATATTCTTGTTATACTTGAGTTTAATTAATGAAAGATTGATTAAATCTTTTGGATATCTTTGTGTCATTCCTTAAGAAATCAAGAACCAATTTAGTCAGGTGATCGCGATCTTAAGGAGTGACAATGCCAAAAAATACTTTTCTTTCTAATTTTTCCATTGTTTTAAACTCACGCAACACTTAACAGTAGTTCACATCTTCTTATACACCTTAACAAAATGATATAGCAATGACAAAATAAACACTTAGTTAAAATTGTTCATACTTTACTTCTTGGTGCCAATGAACATTTCCATTACTAGGGCGATGTCATTCTTATTACTTGTCATCTTATAAATAAAATGTCCTCTTCTACTTTGGATAATAAAGTTTCATATTGCATTATATTTCCAAATGAACCTTTATTTCACCTTTCTCCTCAAGTTTTTGGTTATTGTGTTTTGTACATGATATGTCTCCAAGTTTAGATAAACTTTCAGCCTGAACTATTTAATATGTCTTTGTAGGATATTATCATCTTCAAGAAGGGTATTGATGTTATTCACTTGAAACTACAAGATATTGCATGTCTATAAGTATTACCTTTTTCGAAGAAACTCATTTCATCGCTTCCAAGAATTTAACTATGTCTAATAGGTCTTGCCTATGCCTTTAGGTGAGACCTTTGTGTATCCTACTCCTAACACTTCCAACATTTCCAAATAATTAAAATTCTTCTCATAATCTCAATTCACCTCGACCATCTCCTCATCTTCTTATCACTTCTCAACAACCAACTCCAATGATTGATCCAATGTCGCATGGTGAGTCATCCTCATCAAATCCTTCACCATTGTCATTCAATGCTACATCTCCTAATAATGAAGATTCAAATTAGCCTATTATCAATCAAAAAGGTACTCATTATACATGCAATCCTCATCATATTTACAATTTTCTAAGCTATCAGTGTTTGTCCCCTACCTATTTTTTTTATCTCCTGTGTATCTTCCATTACCATTCCTAAAAGTGTGAAATATACACTTGATCATCTTGGAAAACGACAAACCTTGATTAATGAAATGTAAGCTCTTGAACGTAATGGTACATAGGACATAGTTCCTCTTCTACCTAGACACAAGGTTATTGGTTATCATTAGACTTAGCCTATTAAATTTGGTCCAAATGGTAATTTGAGTGCCTCAAAGCTAGATGGTGGCCAAAGGATATACAAATCTATGGCCTTGATTATGGCAATATGTTCTTTCTTGTAGAAAAAAATGACTATTATGCATCTTCTTTTTCATGGTAAGTATACATCATTGGTCTCTCCATCAATTAGATATAACAAATGCTTTCCTTCATGGTGAACTAAAAAAGGAGATTTATATTGAGAAACCTCCCGATTTTTTATAGAACAATAGGGCTCTAGAAGGTGTGGGGAGGATGGGTTAAATGGAGCCTATAAATTCTTTCTTGCACAACATTAGCCTAGATTGTCTAGTTCACAAGGATCAGTAGATAGAAGATTTTGTACTAGATCAACAAACAATTACAATGAGTACACCAACCTCTCCTAGTCACAACAAGTACATAAACTTCTCCGTGTTACAACTTGTTAATCTCTTCCTAAGAGCAAGAACTCTCAAGAATACAAAGAAAACACTCTAAAAGAGCATAATTAAAACTCATTCAAGAAAACTTCACAATGTGAAGAATTACAAAATTTTCTCTCAACCCAAATAAGAACACAATATATACAAATAAGATTTTTAAAGAAGAATCACTAAAGTGTGTTCTTTAATCTTCAACTTCATCTTTTTATATATCTTTTAAAAGCTTGATTATTCCTTCTATATAAGGTAGGCTTAGATCTTGCAACGTCTTTGTGTAAATATTTTAAGTTGCATCTTCTATGATAGAGAACTCTTGATTTAGAAAATGTGATTTAATCTTCTGAACGTTCATATTTGAATTTGCTAAAGGAAATAATTCAAGCATATGTAGATATAACAATTGAGTGTAACTAATCACAGTTAATCAAGAGCACATAAAATAATTTGTTTCCTAAATAATTGATCATAAATACTCTTGTTTCATAGCAGATCAAGGTGAATCGCTCTTTGATCTAGAGAGATATAGAAGACTTATTAGGAAACTTATTTACCTCACTATTACTAGACTTGGTCTATCTTTTGCAATGAGTGTTGTTAGTCACTTTATGCAAAATTATTTAATTAATGTTATCAATCGCATCTTAAGATACCTCAAAAAGGCTCTAGGGCAAGGTTTGTTGTACAAAGATAAAAGAAATACCTAAATTTCTAGGTATTGTGATGTTAATTGGGTAGGATCTTCTATGGGTAGACATTCCATTACATGGTATTGTCTTCTCCTTGGTAGAAACACTATTTTTTGAAAAAGCAAGAAACAAAATGTGATTACCCGATCTAGTGCTAAAGTCAATGACGTCTCTCACATGTAAACTTGTATGGGTGAACAAATTTATTCTAGGATTATAATTTTGTGAGATCCAGCAAATGAAGATGTATTGTAATAATCAAGCTACTATCCACATTTCTCCCAATCCAATGTTCCATGAGAGGATTAAATATAGAGCTTTATAGTCATTTTATCCAAAGAAAAATTGCCCAATGAAATTTGTATTGGGTTTGTCAAATACAATGATCGACTTACATATGTGTGAACAAAATCAATAAAGAGACATAGAATTGAAGTTTTTTCAAGCTTGGTAAATACAACATGTATACTCCAACTTGAGGGGATTGTTAGAATATGTATTGAATATATGTAGTTGTTAAAAAAAGTATTTAATGTAACTAGTTGGAAGTTATACCAAAAACTACTATATGGTGTACCTTTGAATTGTTAATATTAAGGTTAAAATGTTCTGTTGGTTCTCGTATTTGTTTGAAAATCTCAATTCGGCTATCAGATTTTGATTGATCTCAATTTGGTCCTTATTTTTTAAAATGTATAACAATTAGATCATTTCCGTTAGTGATGTACTAATAGCGTTAAATATGTGACATGTGTTAGTTCATGATTTTTTTTATTTTAAAAAAAAAATTGTAACGTGTCTAGTCAACATTGCACCACATGGCAGTATTAGTGTGACGTGGTAGTGATAGTGTCACGTGCCATTGTTAGTACCATGTCATTGACTTAGTATCAATTTAGAACCAATACTTGTTATTTTCATCAAATGAACCAATTTTGTCTCTCTCCAAATTTAGAACAAATTTAATTTTTATTTAAATATTGTACTGAAATTTTATTAAAATTGATATTTAAATTTATATTTTGCATTCAACTTTATTTAAATTTTATTTTGAAACTATAAATTTAAATTTATTTGAAGTTTGTTTGAAATTTATATTTTAGAAAACTTCTATTTCAAATAAATTTATTACATCATACTTTAATATATATTTATTTAAATTTATATTTCAAATAATTGTATATACAATTATTTGAAATATAAATATTTTGAGTTGTTTACACCGTTTGACACATTTTCGCTTTAATGTTAGCTTTAAAAAGTGTTTGAAACATCAAATAAATTTAATAAAATTTGGTTCAAAGGATTAAACCCACACAATTTTAAAGATTGGGGTGTAAATTGGTCCAAAGTTTCAAAAATGGACTAATTCCAATTTTCACTGAAAGCAAATGGACCAAAAATATTTTTGCTTCAATGTTAGCTTTAAAAAGTGTTTGAAACGTCAAATAAACTTAACAAAATTTGGTTAAAAGTACTAAAATCATACAGTTTTAAAGATATGGGATTAATTTGGTTCAAAGTTTAAAAAAGGGACTAATCCAAATTTTTACTGAAAGTTAAGACACCAAAAACATAATTAACCCATAAAAATGTCAATATAAGATTTATATAAAAAATAAATTTGTTATCAACTTAGAGAGGGACAAAATTGGTTCATTTTAACAAAAAAATGAGACTAAATTGAGATTAATAAAATGATAAATATAAGAACTATATTGAGATTAAAATAATAAATATAGGGACTAAATTGAATTTAAGTTAATAATAGTGATATGTGGCACCATCACACTAATATTACCACATATCACAGTACTGACTTGATATGTAACCATTAAAAAAACTATAAAATAAAATAAAATAAAATAAAAATCAAGAAAAACCTCGAACTGACACGTGTTACATATGTAACACTATTAATACAGTACTAACAAAAATTATCTAATTATTATCCGGTAAGAATCTAATTGAGACCAATAAAAAAATCTGATGATTAAATTGAAAATTTTGAAAAATATGAGAATCAATTGAATATTTAAACCTAATATTAATTACCTAAACATTCCTTATATAATTTTCTTCTCCAAGTAAGAAAGTTTAGCTATGAGATAAATCAATCTTTTAAACTTGTTTTTTTCTTTTTTTTTTTTTACTTTCAGTCCTAGGTTCTTACAACTGATAATGTGAACATTGAAATCATTATCTTGGGATGACTATCGTGGATAATTTAACAATTTGAAAAATTATATATTTCATTTAACAATGCCTTTTCTATAAGTATGAAGAAACTTTAAGGACACAGCATTTGTCATCGTGACTACGTTGGAGAATTGGTAGAGGAAATATACAAATGAAAGGTACCCCTTTGTGAAAGGAAATGAAATTCCAAATTTCATGAGTCAACAATAAACATAGAACCATTTCAATGTCAACTTCAGAAGTAAAATATTGTAAGTTGTTGCACCCAACTCCCCAAGATTAAGAATCAATATTGGAACAAATGTTCAGAGTAAAATTCTTTCACAATATCACCCCTGGTTGGTTGGCTGTGAAGTCTTATCCTTGTGATTGATAAATCAAGTGTGTGGGGAAGAAGGCATTGAATGATTGAAAAAGGCATGGATCCCATGAGCTCTAGAAGAAAAAAAGAAAAAAAAAAACCTGAGAGACAGAATCTATGGCCAAAACACTAGGTGTAATAACCTTGGACTACTGTTCTATTAATTGATTGTTTTCTGTGAAACATCCTATGCCACAAAATTGAAGCCTCTCTATCTTTTTCCAACACAAAATAAGATATTTAATATTGGAACTAGAAAAGAGAAACACATGTCACCATAAACTTCGACCAGCAACTTTTAATGCCATTTTGCTGGTTTTGTTACATGAAAACAACACTGTCTTTCCTGATTCATGTTCTTTTCAGGATAAATTTTATTTATTTTATTGTGTGGCTACATTGTTCCTTGTTCATTTACTTTATGACATACGTGGCATAATTTTCTGCCACTATTTCAAAGCTTTTAATTTTATTTTCTTTACATACTGTTCAGGATGTCCAAGCTGTAGCATATTCTTTTGTTCTGCACCTGCCCGATACCTTCCGTTGCTACCTCAGAATCGCACGCCACCCTCCTGTGGTCGTAAGAATTGGTATCTAAAAACTCTATTATGGTTGTGTGGAAAATTTTAGATTAGATTTCAATATAGAATTAGAATCTCGAATTTTTTTACATGTTTTATAAGATCTAAACAATTTACATCTCATAGTGATTTTTATTATTAAAAAATAAAATTTAAAACTAATTCAATCTTACAACATTTATTTATAAGAAAATTTATTTATAAGATGAAATTTATACTTATTTAAAATAACTTAATTTCTAATCATCGGGAGACTTTTAACATAATTTTTCACTGAAGACATAATAATCTCATGTATGTAACAAGAATTAATAAGTTATTCAACGGTGATTGGATCGCTGATAGAATAATAGACTTAATAAATAATAAATTTTGTTAAGATATGCTTTAGAATATAATTCTAATAACATGTTAAAAAGTAAAATTTAAAATTAACTAATTTCATTAAACTGATTTATAAAATAAAATTTAAAAATATTTGAAAATTGATTATAGAAATAATTATTGGTAACTGTAAGCCGTGTTTCACTGTGTATCATGGAATAAATGTTGATATTTTTTATATTTTTGAACTAATAGAAATACAAGTAACTATAATTCTAAATAGCTTATGGTTTTAC
>Ga0099823_1008426_pt1 | contig 10486 bp, 7 predicted proteins | sample CowpearedBW_FD_76831 | JGI IMG/M metagenome (GOLD analysis project Ga0099823, IMG submission 76831) | Root nodule microbial communities of legume samples collected from California, USA - Cow pea red BW | ecosystem: Host-associated > Plants > Roots > Nodule | place: USA: California | collected...
AACCAATATATATATATATATATATATATATATATATATATATATATATATATATATATATATATATATATATATATATATGACTAAAGACGTAACATGTTCTTCCTACATAATTTATGCCACAAAAGGAAAAGGATACTATTTGTCACCCGATTAATTTGTTTTATTGTAAAGTTGAGTTTTAAATCATAAAAGTAAATACAAACATAATTTATATTTTTTGTTTCATCATCATCGTTGTCATCATTGTTATCTTTTTCGAGAGAAAAACAACATAAGAACACAAAACTCTCTTGTGATCTACCAAGATTGAAATTGGCTTTAACTTTTTACTTGTGATTATAGAAGACATAAAATTGTCCCCTTTTTATTTTTATTTCATAAACAACTATCATATTTTATTTTGAAAGAAATGAAATAGATACAAAGTAGACCTTGAGAAATCTACAAAATAGAATATCGCGTCCACATTGGATCTGAGCCGAGAGTTGTGTGACATTACTGTTTCTTTCCTTTTTATGATATGAATGATCGAATCTAAAACTAACCGTACCTTGATCTAACCGATTAAGCTGCCTGTGCTTGACTAATTCATAATAAAGTAGCATAAACCTCACCTTTCCTATATTGTTTTCTGGTTTCATTATATCTTTATAATTTTTTTCTCTCTAAGTTTACATTTGTTTCCATTTGCTATAGGCCGCAAAAGAAACTGGTGCCTTACAAGAAGCAAAGGATAAACTTGAAAAACGAGTGGAGGAACTAACATGGCGTCTCCAACTAGAAAAAGGTTTAAAGGTAAGATCTGTGGATAGATATACTTTTGGAAGGACTTTGTTGTTCTGATGATCTCTTGTACAAATATGAAACAAAAAAAAAGGTTAAGAGGAAAAATTTGCAAGTTACTAAGTACCCTTACAACTGGTAAGGCATAAAGTAAGCCATGTGGAATCATGTGCAGACAAATTTGGAAGAATCCAAAGCTCAGGAGATAGCAAAACTGCAGAATTCATTGCAAGAGTTGCAGATCAAATATGAAGAAACTAATGCTCTGCTCATCAAAGAGAGAGAGAATGTAAAGAAGGTTGTTGAAGAAGAATCTCCTGTCATTAAAGAAACACAGGTTATTGTTGAAGATACACAGAAGACTGAGACACTGACAGCAGAAATTGAGAGCCTAAAGGTAAGAAAGTTCAGTCATAGGATGCATCATTTTCTATACAAAATGCTTCATTTAAAGTTTAAAGCTTTTATTTCTTACATTATTTTTTTTCAGTGATATATATCATTCCTAGAATGGTACATTAATTACGTAGCCTCTTTTTCTTCATTGGTTAGTTGGTAAAGGAAAAAGAAAAAAACTTCAGATCTGGAATTTGTTATATCTGATTGGGACCATAAAGAATTTCAATGTGAGGATGTTATTCAAATTATATATTTTTGTTCCGGACATGTATCCAGTTATGCAACCTAGCCTATGGCTTATTTTGGATATATTTCTTAGTAAGCATTTATAAGAAATTAATGAAAGAGTTTGTGAAAACATGTGCATGAGTTGATTAATTATGGGAAAAGTTTGATTCACTTTATCTTATTTTCTTTTCTTAAGTGTACTTGTTGAAAAGTTAATCCAAACTAGGCCTAATATGCAACTCACCAAACATGTTTTCAGAACTTGATGAGACCTATTGTGTTAAGAAATCTGAAGAACCATAACAAAGGATTAGGAAGTTGTGTTTGGAAAAATTGAACTGCTCTCTTCGCGCTAGTCTTATTAAATGCCATTCAGCATCTTTTCTATCTTTTCAAATATTTAGTGCTGATTTATTAGAAAGCAGATATATTCATAAGATTATGTCTATACAGTTGGCAATAATGATTATGACAGCCCAGCCTAAAACTCATGTGATAAATATGAGCCCTCTAACAGCCATTAATTTCATGAACCGCCCCCCCTCCCCTCAAATTAAGGCTGTTTTCCAACCAACAACAAATTTTTGGCAATAAGAAACCTGTGCTTCTGTCTTCATAGCCTTGGTAAAATTATCAGCTACTTGTAGTGTAGTAGATGTGTGAGCAAGATGTATAACAAGACTGGCCAAGGCTTCTCTGATACGATGCTGATCCACCTCTGTGTTTTTTGTTATCATGAAACACCACTAGTAGTCTAAATTATTCTTTACTTCATTAACATTCTATAGATCCTTAATATAAAGGGATACAACAAAGCAAGTTTCTCTCTGGTTGATTTAGGGAACAGCAAGATAAATTTTCATTCTCTTCAGATTATCAATATTATCGAATCAAATTCTTCATTATGGAAGAAAAACATAGTTGATGCTAGTTGATAGAGTGATGTTCTTCACCCACAAAATGTCCTTTGACGTGTGCACATTAAACTAAAACTTACGTCAATTATGAATGATTGTGAAGAATGAATGAGGGTGGTTAGGAGCTTCCATACCATGTTTAAATGTACTACATGTAAAGGATGATAATGATTGCACTAAAACTTACTAGTACATTTCATGTTATGGAGCTTCCATACAATGTAAAAATGTCAAGAACAAATCATTTAAAAAATTAAGAGGTTAGGTGGAGGCACTTAGCCACAGGTTATATCTCTACTCAAATAACTTGCATTAGGATTATATATTTGATTGGATGGACAAATAAGAGTGCAAAAATTATGTAACGGAAATGTTTATGTTTTTGAATGTCTTTAGATAATTTTATTAAAAATTGATGATGGAGCATAATTTTTGTCCGAGGCTTATGGTGATATACCAATGTTTTTTATCAGCATATAGTGGTAATCTCATCTTAAGTGATTTGTCTTGGCTATATCTTCACACAGACCTCGCTTGAGTCAGAGAAACTGAAAGCTGATGACTTTGAAAGAAAATACAATGAAGCCCAAGCTTGTATTGATGAGAGAGGTAAAAGACTAGAAGACATGGAGAAGAAGGGTCGTCATCTTCAAGAATCATTGACTAGGTAACATAAATAATGAATAACCTAATGTAATTCTTTTCCAGAAATAATCAATGATGCCTTTCAAAGGCGAACCTGGCTCACTGTTAAGGTGTTAGCTGTGACCAAGAGGTCATTAGCACAAATCTTGGATAGTGTCTCTGTTCATGGGGGTAAGGCTGTGTACATTTACTATACCCAGACCCTACTAGGTAGTGGGAGCCTTGTCCACTGGGTCACCCTTTAATCAGTGATGATCTACCCAGAAAATATTGGATGGCTTGTCTAAACTTGTGTGCCAAATTCTTTGTTTTAGAGACTTCTTTTTTCGTAAAATGTTCCATAATATCATCGGCTAGCTGTTCAAAAACTTATCTTTATCTTTCCTTTATATCTCAGAATAATTTATATCTAATTTAAAATTTTCATCATATCATGCCTACTCTTCATTAACTGAAATCTCATAATTCTATGATTAGGCTAGAAGAGAAGATTACTAATTTAGAATCAGAGAATCAGGTACTACGTCAACAAGCTGTGTCCATGGCACCTAACAAGTTCCTTTCAGGACGTTCAAGATCAATCATCCAGGTAATCCTGCAATAAAAAATATTATATGCCCGGAAACAATAATAAGCTTGACATTGATTTAACGTGGTTTCTTGTCTGTCCTTATAGAGAACTGAAAGTGGTCATATTATACCGGAAGCAAAGACACCTATGGTAAATACATCTATTACAAATTCGTTGTTATTGCTTTTGGGTACGTCTATATGGATTTGACTTTTTCTTGGCCACCTAATAGTCTAATCAGGAAATGCATAGCGCATCAATGCACCGGAGGGAACCCTCCGACGGTTTGGATGATAAACCACAAAAGTCACTAAATGAGAAACAACAGGAGAATCAAGAGTTACTTATCAGATGTATTGCACAACATCTTGGCTTTGCTGGGAACAGACCAATTGCTGCCTGTATCATATACAAATGCCTCTTGCACTGGCGATCTTTTGAAGTTGAGCGTACTAGTGTTTTTGATCGTATCATCCAAACTATTGGCCATGCAATTGAGGTGTGAAAAAGGCAACTTCCACATGCTAGTGCCCTCTTTTTCTTGTTCCTCTCAGCTTAACACTTTCAAGTTGCTGATAGATTCCATTCGAATTTCAGACCCAGGATAATAATGACGTCTTGGCTTATTGGTTATCCAATGCCTCTACACTTCTCTTGTTACTCCAGCGAACACTCAAGGCTAGTGGTGCTGCTGGAATGGCTCCGCAACGCCGCCGTTCTTCATCTGCAACCTTGTTTGGGAGGATGACTCAAGTAAGCATAGCTTCTGACTTAATGAACTGTTTCCCAATGAAAATCTTTTATTCTTCAGGTAAGCATTGTTCCTTTTTTCCAGAGTTTCCGTGGAACTCCAGCTGGAGTAAACCTTTCCCTAGTCAATGGTAGCGCAAGCAGAGGAGTAGATACATTAAGACAAGTTGAAGCCAAGTACCCTGCCCTTCTTTTCAAACAGCAGCTTACAGCATATGTGGAAAAGATATATGGAATGATTCGTGATAATTTGAAGAAAGAAATTTCTCCCTTGCTCGGATTATGCATCCAGGTGTGACAGTTTATTCCTTAATGTGTAGATTCTACAATATAATGCAGACTTTAAAATTATAATTTTTTTTCCAATTTATATATTTCACATTTCCTTGGAATATCATTCATTTAAAACATCACTGTTGGTATGTGACGAGATAGGCACCAAGAACATCGAGAGCAAGCCTTGTCAAGGGATCATCACGTTCTGTTGCAAACACTGAAGCCCAGCGCGCCTTGATTGCTCACTGGCAGGGGATAGTGAAGAGCCTAGGAAACTTTTTAAACACTTTGAAAGCTAATCATGTTAGTATAATCTCTTTTGGAAGCATTCTTTCTGTGCTTTTGCCTCATAGCAATATGTGCCAATAATACTTCTTGCTCTTTACATATATTTTTGGTGCCGTTAAATATAGTTTAATAAAATTACGTATACCTCTATTGAAAATTTAATAAAATTACATGACCTCCCTTATTGTTTCTCAACTTACATATTTTTTCTTTACTTTGATTTAAAATAAAGGGAGATTTATTTTGATAATTCACCTAGACGTTCGAATAAATTTTTGAACAAAAAGGTTGGTCTTCATATTGCATAATATATTCTTCTAACATGATTTTATTTGCCTTTCTTTGGAAGTTGTTATATTTTCATTTATTTAGTGCTGTAATTTCTTGCGGCTTAATTTTGGCAGGTTCCTCCCTTTTTAGTTCGTAAGGTGTTCACGCAAATTTTTTCTTTCATCAATGTACAATTGTTTAATAGGTTGGTTTGTTCTGCACTTCTAATATCCCGTTTTAAACTTCTGTTCGGTATATTGGAATTTTCATTTTAATCATCTCGTTTTTTTTGTTAGTCTTCTTTTACGACGGGAGTGCTGCTCATTTAGTAATGGAGAATATGTCAAAGCTGGTCTGTGTGAATTGGAGCATTGGTGTTATAAGGCAACAGATGAGGTGCATTTACTTTGCAATGTTGCTCTCTGCAGTTCTTTTAACTACATGTACTAACATCTTCGGCCCTCCAAAAAAATTTCAGTATGCAGGTTCTGCCTGGGATGAGCTCAAACATATTAGACAAGCTATTGGATTTCTGGTATCGGTCTATTTTTTGCTCCCTACCGTCTGGCTCTCTTTTTTGCAAATTGTCAGAGGGGATACAAATGATTTTTCCTTTGTTTTAGGTCATTCATCAGAAACCAAAGAAAACATTGGATGAAATAAGTCATGACCTGTGCCCAGTAAGTAGAAAAAATATTTGTCATTGAAAGTTCACTTTATGGTATAGTTACCATTATCAGTTCCTGTGTACAGGTCCTTAGTATACAGCAACTATATCGGATAAGCACCATGTACTGGGATGACAAATATGGAACGCATAGTGTGTCCTCTGATGTAAGTTTTTACAGAAAAGTTTTACTTAAGCTCTTTAAAATCATCCATGCTAGAAAGCAGTACGATAATTTCAAATATAAGATGTACAGAAAAACCATGCTGAGCTTTGCGGTATTAATGTTTTCATCTAGGTCATATCCAATATGAGAGTATTGATGACTGAAGATTCAAATAATGCCGTTAGTAACTCTTTCCTGTTGGATGATGATTCAAGGTCAGTCAGATATCATTAGTTCTTGTATAGTTGTTGAGGTTTTCCTATTTTTAATATTCTTGCAAAATATCACTCACTTTTAATTCTTACTGATTAGTTTAACCATGATGCACTGAAACTAAATAAAGAAAAATATAAAACTTAGTTAAGCTTGTGGCAGTCCTGAAGTTTTCAATTTGTGATCCCTGACTTTAATTATTCTCATATTCAAAGTTGTGATCCCTGACTTGACCAGAATAACACACGCACACGCTTACACGGAAAATAGACAGTTTTTTCATGTATAAGCTACCAAGCTTATAATCACATGCATTCAGCTGAACCCTAACTGCAAGATTACTTTGTTGTGTCCCGAGGCAGAAAGCGTGCTTGGTGTAGCGATTTTAAGGACAATGTTTCCTTTTTCCAGAAATATTGTAGAAAGGGAAATAAATAAATCTAGTTCCAAAATATGCTAATCTGGACAGGAAGTGAGGACCAAGGCGTAGCTTGGATTGAGGTTTTTAATTAAGAAAACTTAATATGATTTAAGGCAAGAATGTCATGTTTTTGTGAATTTACTGGTGCTGACGAACAATTTGGACTAGGGAGCTTCTGAAAAAGTATAGTTGTGTAAGCTGAATTTATGCAAAGTTTAATTTACATTTATTTTATATTTTACTCTTACATGTTTTTGTTGAAAAGTTTATCCAAATTTACATGAATACTGGTTTGAGAGCCTGTATTCTTAATAAATCCTCTTGAAAATATGCATCGTGACATTGTATCATTAACCATGTGAAATCATCTATTTTGTGCAGCATTCCGTTTTCTGTTGACGACATATCGAAATCAATGGAACAGATAGATATTGCAGATATAGAGCCCCCGCCACTAATTCGTGAAAACTCTGGCTTTAGCTTTTTGTTGCCGCGCCCAGATTGAGAGCTTTTGATGTAGATTTTGATCCACCAGTATTGTTACCCACCACCATGGAGTTACCAGGTCACATCAGTTAGATGCTATCATGGTTGTGCTTGAACTGTTGACTTTGGTTGTCAGAACAAGTCATTGTATTAAACATACCAAAATTTACATCGTAGTGATGGATGACAAAACATAGATCATCACGTCGTGCAAGTGGATTTTTGGGCTGAGAGTAAAAGGAATAATACTGTAATAGCCTTTTTCGATAAAGTTTTCATCCTCATTTTTTATGAACCTTTTTAGTTCTGAGCACTTTGTTTTGCTTGGAATAAGATTTTGTATCTAGAAACAAGTATAGGAATTTTACCTAATTATGGTAGTGAATGAAGTCCATGACCATGGTTTAGAATGTGGTAACAAAAGTTCGTTTTTTATATGGACATGTTTCGTCGTACATTTTCATTTTCGATTTGTTATTTTATCTTATCACGACGAATTCTTGAATAATGAATCCACTCTCTCGGTATCTATAATCTATAATAATAACAATCGGGGAAATACATTTGGAAACTTTTGATACGTGTAAGTTGCAGAAATTTGCCAAAAAAGTTGAAAATCAAAATAAATAAAAGCTTGCTAGAAGGAATCTAATGGGACTATCGTGGGCTTCTCTAGTGCATAGAACATGGTGCTCCATTTTCAAAATGCTCCACAATTCTGTCATGGCTGTTTCTTCCTCCGCCCCCATTAAATTACTCAGGCACCCCATCATTATGGATTTTATTTTTCGGAATACACTAAATCAATTCCGGAAACATTTGTCTGGTAGCCACTCACCCACTTTTTTGGAAAATACACCCACTCCTATTTTGGATATTTTCTGTAGGAAGCTGTGACGATGGGGTACAGGAAGAAAACTGATAGGATGCAGCAAACAACAACAACTTCTCTCATTGTCATGCTCTACGCCTTCATCACACATGTCTCTCTCATACTGTTTTAGAAAAAAAGGTACATATTTTCTTAGACATATTTCTCATTTTTCAAACGTTTTTGTCTTCATATATGGTACATACTTTCGATCTTCCTCGTTTATTTTTTAATGTAATTTAGTGTGAGTCATTGATTCTTTAAAAAAAAGATAGATTAATATATTAATAAATGATTCACACTAAATCATGTAAACATGAAAAAAATGAGAGTCAAAAAATTAAATCAGTATCATTGTTAATTTAAGAATTTTAAGGTTCGTCCAAATGGTGATACAATGCACTGTAAAATGCTTTTCGTGCTCTATGAACACACACATACGCACTCTTTGAAGTCATGGTTTGCCAAATTGATACATTGCACTTGGTATTGGGGTTGTAGTTTGAGTCTAGTGGTGACCAAAAACGACAAAATTTACACCTCTGGAAATAAAATCCGTTAAGATCTAAACTTCGCTTTCTTTGGGATTTCAAATTAAGTTTTTTTTTTTTCTTTTTTACTTACAAAACACATCTTCATGTTGTTATTTTTGCCTTCAAAAAATTCAAATTTGATTATGTAGATTTGATAAGATATTTTTCTTTTATCGGATTAAAGTTTTCGTTTTTCACGATTAACGATTAGGATTTGATTTTTTTTGTATTTGTTTATGTTGTTTATATCACGATTTTCTTTGTCAAAGAACAAACTTTATTACGATTAGAAATATTTGTTTATACAGCTTAAACTCTCTTCGTTTTGTGCAAAAACTAAATCTATTTATTATCCTTTATAATCTTTATGTTGTTCATATAACGATTTTCTTTGTCAAAAGAGCAAACTTTTATCTTATTACTGTTATGCAACATTTGTTTATGTGTCTTAACTGTCTTCTTTTTGTGCAAAAAATAAAATTTTAATAGTTATTCTTTATGATATTGTTTTTACGGCTTAAAATTAATCTATTTTGGGAAAAGTATTAAACTTCATACACTTTAAACATATGAACACAAATTATTTTCCTTTTAGGACGTTAAAGTTTGCATTTTTCATGTATTTTGGGAAAAATATTGAACTTTAAACATATTAACATAGAGTATTTTCTTACGATTTAAAGTTTGCTTTTTAACAATTAGGCTTTTAAATCTTTATCTCATTATGCAATGTTGCAGCATTTATATGTTTTCACAGATATTTGCACTCATTTTGTTCTTTTATCCAAATTTGCCTACCTTAGTAGTCTAACTGCAATATGTCTATATCTCAAATGTAACTAGAATCACTAAGGGTTGTATAATGTTGGTTCATGACAAATTTAACTCAACAAAAATTCATATTTCCAATGGAGTTAGTTCCAGAAGACCAAGAGTTAATATATTTACTCATTTGAATTATTTTGATGGAAAATATATGTGTTCTCTTTAATTTAAAGATTTCAAATTAATATTTTGTTTTTTTATTTGTTTAACCAATATTAGTTTTTACAATAGTTTCTGAATTGAATGAATTCTGTTCGGTAACTATGTGATGAAGTTCATAGAGAAGTGTTCCACAAGTTGTCCCCGATTGCAGAAGGGGATCATTTTGAGGTTTGGACATCTTGGGCACTTGTATCTGTCAGACACGTTCTCATTAAAATTAAAATTCAGAAAGACCAGTTGCAAAACAACTCTGTCTAAATTAACTAGATATTTATAGAAACTAACAAAACACTTGTGACAGAAAGATTTTTTAATTTTGACGGACGAATCAGGAAGATAATAACTTAATATCTTCCTTTGGACGAATCATTCTTAAATGACAGAAAGACTAGAAGCAGGAAGATAAATAAAATAGCATATACTAAGTAGGATAACAAAGAATTAATCACAAGGAAGAGAACAAAGTAATTAACGTATGTGAAATATACCTTACTGTAAGATGCTGCTTCTGATTTGCCCTGGCAATATATATGTCCCAGACCACCACTCAAAGAGAAAACCAGAAGGTGCTTCTATAACTGAGGAATGTGGCCAAAAGTAAAGGTTAAATTCAACTTAGAACATTTGCATATACCTTATTTCAGTCCCCTAAGAATGTTCATATTATCTTACCAACAGAACCCGTTGAAACATTTGCTTCGGCCTTGAATAATCTTGCAGTAGTATGCAATTGTCTCTTCGTAAGATAATGGTAGATATATAAATCTAACCTGTTTTCCAGCCCCCAAAAATGACAAACACAGCTAATTAGAAATGTGGAGCAAAATATAATAAAATAATAAGTGATGGCCAGAGACCCACACAGCAACCAAATCTTGTTATTGCAAATAAAATATCCAGGTATGCCATATCATGCAAAGAACAGTTGATAACTACAAGACAGATTGTCATCATAAATTAAATATTTAGGACTAAAAGAAACAGGTTAAAGACCCAAAGGACGTATAAGATT
>Ga0099823_1008432_pt1 | contig 10483 bp, 7 predicted proteins | sample CowpearedBW_FD_76831 | JGI IMG/M metagenome (GOLD analysis project Ga0099823, IMG submission 76831) | Root nodule microbial communities of legume samples collected from California, USA - Cow pea red BW | ecosystem: Host-associated > Plants > Roots > Nodule | place: USA: California | collected...
AGATTGAAAATTTTGTAAGGTACGTCTCTCTCAATTCTTTCATCTTTTGATTTAGTTTTTTAATTTTAATTCTTTTTTTAATCATAAAAAATATTTTTCCTCCTTTCTTTAGTGTCTGCACGACCGGTCGCATCGCTTGATATCCGATTTAGACTTTTGTTTTTCTAAACAATATATACAGATGATCTAAACAAAAATAACTTTCTTTGTTTACTCTTTTATATCTATTTGGTTGCTCATGTCGTAATGACATCTGCAACTACTCTAAAATAACTTTAAAAAATAATATTAAAAATTTATAAATGATTAAAAAAATAAAAAAATAAAAGATTAGAAAAAAAAGAATTTATTTGAAGTGTCTATCCGGCCGCTCGCGTCGCATGACACCAATTTTAAAATAATACTAAAATCTAAATAAAAAGATTTTCAAAATTATAAAACAAATTAAATCATTTTCAAATAATTTTCCAAATAGATTTTTCAAAAAGAATTACGTAACCCTGATTCTCCATTTACATGGAGATACGTAGGAGCGAGGTACAATTCTCGTCGGGCCCAAAAAAATCAAAAAAATAGTTTTGCTGTTTTTTGTACATTCTTTTATTATTATTTTTTGAGAAAATAAATATTTTGAAAAAACCACACAACTTTTGCACATTTAATTAAAGGTACTGTCTTAGGATGGGCGTTGTGGGTGCTAATACCTTCCACGTGCGTAACCGACCCCGGACCCAAATTCTGGTTTATCGCAAACCTTGCTTTTTTTTTTTTTTTTATGGTTTTTCATAGTTTCCTATAATAACTTTGTTGGCGATTCCAAACTCTGTTTTTACAAATTTTAATTTGTTTTTTTGAAAACTTTCATATTTAATAAAAAAACCTTGTTAATAATATCTCCTTGTCAAAATAATAAAGAATGGTTTCATGTTTATAGGTTTTATGGAAGAAAAGGAAAGAGGTTGAGAGTTTTGTTAAGGGTATCAAATAAACTCAACAATTTGAGAAGCTATCAGAGATGATGAAAAATAATAATATTATTCTTAGCTTTTATAAAGTTTTTGAAAATTAAGACTATTAACAACTTGAAAGGTATAACATGAGTAATGCTTCTTTAAAACTACTAAAATATTTGAGTATAAAAACATTAAACCCAAATTGGAAATACATTTTTGGAAATAGAAGTTTGTGAGAATCCCTAAGAACTTCATAAAATGTTGAAAAAAACTTGAAAGAGAAATAAAAAAACATTATTTTTTTGTGAAAAGGTATTTTTCTTGATTGTTTTATTTTTTCTTTCAAATTGATCTTAGAATAGTAATAAAATTTCTTTCTTATAAGGATTTTTTCAAATTTATGAACAAATTCTCTTAGAAATGGGAAAATGACGAGTATATGAATAAAGAGGATTTTCAATAGTTCAAAATAATAGATGTTTTTAGAATATAATATATTTTTCTATAAATTTTAGAAGATAAGATATTTAATTTCATTTTCTTTAATGTAAAAAAATGTATAAATTAATAATTTTGCAATTGGACCTATTAAGCCGAACAAACTAGATGTTATAAATATTGGAGGGTTAAGAAGCAAAAAGGAATCGAAGTCAAACAAGCCTAACAAGTCCAAGAAGAATTCAACTGGCACTTACCATAGGTCAACCAAAGTGAAAATGAAAGCAAAAACATGTGCGTGAATTTCCTTTTTCTTTTATTTGAATTTTAAAATTTAAATTTTGCCTATGTGTATATTGCATTTTTTTGGCCAACATGTTTCAAAAAGCCTTAGTTTAGAATTTGTTTCAAAGAACTTTTTTGGCCAAATTGTGCGTGAATTACAAGTTATGCCTTCATTCATTTAGAATAAGCAAGGTAATTGTTGCCCGTTTATTTGAAGCAATTGGTTCATACATAACTGGCGTGAAAAGAAATTTTGGTAGTTGTTAGATATGTTCAGTGATTATGCATGTATGGGCCAGAAATGTCATGTGTTTCTACATGTATGGACATGCATTATGTGTCATGTGGCCTTGATGCTCTTCTCTTTTTATATATCACTTAGTCCTGGCTGTGTTTTGTAACATACAAAATATATATTTTCGTTCTCAATATTCAGTGATAACTCACATGTTATTCATAGCTCTTCTCCCATTCTCTAGCTTCTTCATCCTCTGCTATGCTAAACTCTGGATTTTTGTTGTTGTGTTTTTACATGTATAAGTTTGTATTATGTTTCATGTAGCCCTCATGCTCTTCTTTATTTGTATTCCTTGTTTTTTTTTTTTAATATACAAAATATATCTTTTCGTTCTCAATATTCTATGATATCTTACATGGTATTCAAATTTCTTCTCCCTTTCAATGGTTTCATCTTCTACTACATTAAACTATAAATTTTTTTCTCTACCTCCCTCTTTCGTTTCTCAAAATTTCACCACTTCCATTAGCCTCAAACTTGATGACAAAAACTTCTTCATCTAGCAACAATAACCTTAAACTTGCATGGCTCTTAAATGGTTCATATGTGTCCCAAGCATACCTGACTCTACCCACCCACCCACTAGATACTGCTTATGAAGTATATCCCTTAGAACACACTACCCAACACGATGTGCTCACTAAGCCGCATACTGGTTACTAAATATATAGTAGCACCATGTGCTCACTAAGTCGCATACTGGCTACTGAATATATAGTACCCAACACCATGTACTCACTAAGCTGTATACTAGCTACTGAATATATAGTACCGAATCTCATGTATTCAGAAGGCTGCATACTGACTACTATGTATAAAGGAAACTCATTAACACATCGTATCCAACCTCATGCATTCAAAGGCCCGCTTACTGGATACTGTGTATTATGGAATTCCTTTAGTATATAATATCTACCTTATCCACTTACTAGGCCGCCTACTAGATCTCACTAGGCCGCCTACTAGATACTTTGTATTTTGGAATTCCTTTAATACACAGTATCTAGCCTCATCCACTTACTAGGTCGCCTACTGGATCTCGCTAGGTTTCCTACTATATATTGTGTATTATGGAATTCATTTAGTACGCAATATCCAACCTCGTTTACTTAGAAGGCCACCTACTTAGTACATAGTATCCAACCCCAATCATCTGCATAGCTGCTTACCAGGTACTAGGTACTCTGAATCTCCCGTGGTATATAGTACCCAACCCAATTGATCCATAAAGCCGTTTACCAACAACCAGTAAGGATTTTTTTATTAATTTTGCCCATATTTACTGGATCAGGAACAATTAAAAAGGTATTTTAGTCCCAAAGGAAATTAGTAAATGGTTTGCCTGAGATTAAGTTTAAGCAAGATAGGCTATGTGATGCATGTCAAAAGGGTAAGCAAGTCAAAACTTCCTTCAAATTAAAACAACTAGTTGCTTCACGTAATCCATTATAATTAATACATATGGATTTGTTTGGACCATTTAGAACTAGGAGCATTAGGGGAAATTATTATGCCTTAGTCTCAGTAGATGATTACTCAAGGTATACTTGGACATTCTTTATCCCAGCTAAAAATGATAAATTCAAAGTCTTTAAGAAATTTGTCAATGCTATACAAAATGAGAAAGATTTATGAATAAAATCCATTAGAAGTTATCATGGGGTGAATTTCAAAATGTTATTTTTGAAACCTTTTATAAAGAAAATGAGATCTCACATAACTTTTCAACACCAAGAACACCACAACAAAATGATGTTGTAGAAAGGAAATATATATCTTTGGAAGAAGTGTAAAGAACCATGTTAAATGAAAATAACTCGCCAAAATACTTTGGGCTGATGTAGTAAGTACGCATGTTATGTGCTAAATAGAGTTTTGATAAGACCTATTTTGAAACTGACACCCTATGAACTATTTAAAGGAAGAAAACCAACTATCTCTCAATTGAAAATTTGTTGGTTGCAAATGTTTTGTATTGAACAATGGCAAATCTAACATTGGCAAATTTGACTCAAAGGTTGATGAAGGTATATTTTTAAGTTACTCTCTTACTAGCAAAGCATATAGAGTTTATAAAAAAAGAACTTTGACCATTGAGGAATCAATCCATGTTGCATTTGATGAATGTTTGGAAACCTACACTAACATGTTTGAATCTAGAAAAAGCGACGAGTTTATTAAGACAAGGGGAGATTCGGCTGGAAAACCTCAAAGTTTCCAGATTGAAGAGAAAATTGTTGATACAACTACAAATAGTCAACTAGATAATCAATTAGATGCTCTGCCAAAATTATGGACTGCACTAAAAGACAAGTCTTTAGACAACGTGATAGTGGATATATCAAAAGGTGTCTCTAAAATGAAGCATCTAAGTCAATTATGTCTAAATGTGGCCTTTGTATCCCAAATAGAGCCAAAGATAGTAGATGATGCTATCAAGGATAAGAGTTGGTATCTTGCAATGTAGGAGGAGCTAAACTAGTTTAAGAGAAATGAAGTTTGGGATTTAGTACCTCGACACCAAATCAACAGGTTATTAGAACCAAATGGGTATTTAGGAACAAACTAAATGAGGGTGGTTGCATTGTGAAGAACAAAGCAAGACTTGTGGCCAAAGGGTATAGTTAAGAAGAGGGAATTGACTATGATGCAACTTATGCACTTTTGGCCAGGTTAGAAGCCATAAGAATTCTTCTAGCATTGCATCAATGTTGGACTTTAAACTCTGTCAAATGGACATGAATAACACTTTTTTGAATGGATACATCAAGGAAGTGTAAATATTGAAATGGTTGAAATGCCAAGAAAGGGGTGGGGGGAGTTGAATTGGCTAGCGAAAAAATATGTTGACTTTTAAAAACCTAAATTTTTTTTTCAATTGAATCAAATCAACCACCAAGTATGAATGCAAATGGACTGGACACTTTCAATCGATAAAAAACAAAGTTAGCCTATTTATTTCATTAAACAAATACAATACTGATAAAATCAGCAGGTTAGAATGTAGAAATGCGAATTTGTGAATTAAGTCAAGAACAATATGAAAGATTAGTCAAGATAGGTTCAAATGAGTTAGACAAACACAAGCAATGTTGTAGATAATGCTAGATCACACAAGAATGTCAAAAAGATAATTCAAATCAAAATTCTTTAAACTTTAAAGTGTAATACAAGAGAGAAGGGTTAGAGAAAAGATCAATGCATAAGATTTTTATAATAGTTTACTCAAACCTGAGCTACATTCAGTTAGTCAAGGAAACCCGAGCCTGACTTTGCACTATTTCAAAAGATTTACAAAGTTCACAACATTACACTTTTAAAATATGCAAGAACACCACAAAATGACTCTTGAATCACATAATAATCAAACTAGCACAACAAGACACCTCTTACAGACCTGGAAAATCACCAGGCACAACCTAAAAGCTTTGAGAAAAACTAAACCTCATTGGTAGCACAACCTTTCCTACCAAAACCACCTTCTCCAAGCTTCAAACACTAAGCAAAATGCTCCAAGAATGATCTAAGATCAATCTTCACTAGCTACACACTATATGATCACGAAAGAGAGGGAATTCTACCGTTTCCAGAAAGTTTTTGCGCTAAAAAATGGTCTCCCAACCTCTCTTTTGAAAAATACAACTTTTATAATCAAACTATTACAAAATTCAACAAGTTGATTTTCAACTCAATCGGTTGATTTCACTTAACTTAAGTGAAATCAGTCGATTGCAGAATAAATCAACTAATTAAATATGTACTAGTTAAAACTACTACAACAAACCTTTTACTATGTTAAAAATCCATTCAACAGATTAAAAAACACCATTTAACCTATTGAAAAACATTTCAACAAATTAAAAGACACAACTAAGACCTTATACATCTAATTAATGCAAAATGGTCTACAAGATGAATTACAATCTTCAAGATTGTTTTCCCCATGATTAATCCAGATAGAGAGCACGCATACAAGGCTTGATTAACACGTGAAACATCAAATCTCCACATCTTCATCAATGTAAGCATGGTTCCAACATGTTCCAAGGCAATGGCTTTAAGTACCTTGATCAAATCTTCAAGCACCAAATCATCCAGGCTATTTGTACCGACAAGAAGAAGTATTTGTGGAACAACCTCCAGGATTCCAAGACTTTTTCCAAACCATGTCTACAAACTAAAGAAAGCTCTATATGGCCTAAAGAAAGCTCCAAGATCATGGTATGAAAGACTTAGTCAATTCTTGATCAAAAGTGAATTCCATATAGGTAATGTTGACTCCATATTATTTGTTAAGATATCAAATAAAGATATATTATTTGTACAAATCTATGTTGATGATATCCTTTTGGGATCCACTAATCTCTCTTTGTGCAAGGAATTCTCTACAAATATGCAGCAAGAGTTTGAGATGTTCATGATGGGAAAACTAACTTTCTCTTTTGGACTGAAAGTTAAGCAAACTAAGCATGGTATATTAATCCATCAAGCCAAGTATTGTGCAAAATTATTAAAGCAATTCTCCATGGACAAAAATAAGGAATCCTCAACACCGATGGTCACTAATTTCTATCTAGATGTTGATGAAGGAGGCAAATATGTTGACCAAACAAAGTATAGAGGTATGATTGGATCTCTACTTTACTTAACTACTAGTCGTCCTAATATCATGCATAATATGTGTGTTTGTGCAAGATTTTAGTTGTATCCTAAGGAGTCATATTTAACTATTGTCAAAAGAATCTTGAAATACTTAAAAGGCATTAAAAGTCTAGGTTTATTGTATCCTAGATGGGTAACACATCACTAGTAGGATATAGCGATTTTGATTTTGGTGGATGCAAAGTTGATAGGAAAAGTACTTGTGGCACATGTCATGATGTGAATCCAGAAAATGGAGCGAAAATTGATAGACGTCACACTTCCAAGGATGGAAGATAAGCCAAAGAGTTTAAATATACAAAGGTATGAAGGACCTTTGATAAAACTCAGGGATTCTTGAATCACTCAAGAACTTAGGAGAATCACTCTCACTAAGATATAAGAGACAAAACTCTAATATTTTCTAGAAAAAAAACTCAACTTGTTTTCATTGATAAAAATGGTTCAACTTATATAGGACCTTTAGTAATCATAATTACAAAAGACCCATTAATTACATTTATATCCCACTTAAGCTAATAATAATCCACTCAAGCTAATAATGATCCACTACTTAATGGCTGATTGTAACTGAAATTGTGACAGCCAAAAGTCATCCAAAAGTATTCAACAAAGGTCCTCTTTGTCTTCCTAAAGGCTAGTTCTTAAGTTGTCAAATGTGCCCTTATTACAACTTAAAATTAAAGCAAAACTAAAGCCCATTAATTGGTTAACCCAAAACATAATTTGGTCAGCCAATTTTACAGAGCAATGAACCCTTATTTAAATAAAAGAAATTGTATCAACGTGGCACATTAGTCCTCCTCCATTTGGGTCATGATGCAATTCACATCATATCCTCCTTCTTTGAGAAGATTCGTCCTGAATCTTAAGGCTTTATATTTACACTAGTTTTAATAAAAGTTTATTATGTCCTTGTAAAGAACTTTATTTCTCCGCAACTTGAAACTATTTATTGTCCTCTAGGATCAAATGCAACTTGAATAAATTTAGTTTTGTTCCTTTCCAATGGTTGCAATTTGTGGAGCACCTTTCTTGCCAACATTCCCTCATCTTCATATGTAACAAGTAACTCCATGCATTGTGTTTCCTTATCCTCAAGACTTTGTTTTTCATCAGCAGATTGGATGCATAATAAAGCACTATGAACAAGCTTCCTTTTCATACATAGAGGTTGCTGTATTTCATTCATATGCCCATCCCTTTATTCCTGTAAAATGACATCACAAATAGTAGAAGAAAAATCATTGACAAATAATTTTTTCGTGCACTTTTTTTCTAGTTCTTTTTCTTTTTCTTCATTTTCCATTCTTTTATCCTCTCTCTTTTTCTTATTTTTCTATTTTCTCCTTCAGCCTATGTTGATCCTTACCGACTTGTCTTGGTGTCATAAATTTCAACTTAATTTTGTGTCCCTCATGCTCAAATAAAGTGATCTTTCATTAAGATTGAGTATTTTATAATGAAGCCATGAACATTCCAAAAGAATATGACAAGAGTCCATGGGAGCGATATCACATAATACTTCTTTCACACATTGCCCTGTACTGAATTTGAACCATGCTTGATTCGGATGAAAGCGTGTTGGTAACTAGAATTTCTCCACCAATCTTTGGCTCACAATATTATTGTTGCTTCTGTAATCGTATGCAAGTAAACATGGATGACCTTCAATTAAACACCTTGAATAGTAAACTTCCATTGCTATTCCAAACCTAGAGCCAGGCTCTGAATACCAAATGATGTGAATGTAGAGGGGTGGATTCATTTTACTGATCTATCAAGGTTGGAATGCCAATAAGCAAGAAATTTGGTAAATTATTTAAAATGAGAAAAACGAAATAGATAAGAAGATGAAACGAAAATTGATAGACGTTACACTTCCAAGGATGGAAGATAAGCCTAAGAGTTTAAATACACAAAGGTATGAAGGACCTTTGATAAAACTTAGGGATTCTTGAATCACTCAAGAACTTAGGAGAATCACTTTCACTAAGATAGAAGAGATAAAACTCTATATTTTCTGAAAAAAGCTCAACTTGATTTCATTGATAAAAATGGTTCAGCTTATATAAGAGCTTTAACAATCTGAATTACAAAAGACCCATTAATTGAATTTATATCCCACTTAAGATAATAACAATCCACTCAAGCTAATAATGATCCACTGCTTAATGGTTGATTGTAACTGAAATTGTGACAGCCAAAAGTCATCCAAAAGTATTCAACAAAGGTCCCTTTGGTCTTCCTAAGGGCTGGTTCTTAAGTTGTCAAATGGGCCCTTATTACAACTTGAAATTAAAGCAAAACTAAAGCCCATTTATTGGTTAACCCAAAACATAATTTGGTCAGCTAATTTTACAAAGCATTGAGCCCTTATTTAAATAAAAGAAATTGCATCAATGCGGCATGTTATCCTCCTTCATTTGGGTCATGATGCAATTCACATCATGTCATTTATTAGGATGTTCATTAGTATCATGGCATTCTAAAAAACAAGCATGTGTTGCGTTATTCACTACTGAAGCAGAATATATCTGCAACAAACTTGTTTTAGAAAAATGTTTGGGATAATGTCAACACCCAATTTCATCCGGGTAAATGCATTTGTTTGGTAAAAATAATAATAATAATAAAAATAATATATAATATAATAATAATAATAGTAAATAATAAAATAAAATAAAAAAAAATATTTTGATTGATGGTAGGGTTTTTTAACTTTAATTCTACCATGGGAAAAAAGAAAAAAAAAGGAAAAAAGAAAACACCAAAAGAAGGAGAATCTAATTTATTTTTAATTATCACACTCCTTTCATGAGCCCAAATGTTTTACATATTTTCACCCCCACTGCTTGCTATTTACACTCTCCACATGTCAGAAAAGGACGTTTCATAATTTCTGGTTTTAGAGAAGGGTATAATATTAGGAGCAATATTTTTTTATAATAATTTGAATAAATATCTTGCATTTACACTTATGTGTCTTTTTGCGTTGTAAATCTGGGAAGGTATTATTTTAATTAGAAGCAAATATTCTCGATAAAAATGCTTTTAGAGAATGGTACGATTTTAGTATTTAGAAGAAAATATTCCTGGTAATAATTACAATCAATTATATGAATAATATGTTATGATTTGATCACGATCGATCTTTATGTAACAGAAAATATGATTCTAGTAATTACAAGCAATATTTCGTTTATAATTATAATCAATATCGTTGATATTATGAAACGATTTAATAAGACCAATTCCTTCCCCATATATTTTATTATAATTAAAGACTAGAATCTCAGTGGTATCCAAGGAGCCTATATAAGCACAAAATTTCTTCAATGCAAGATACATAAAAAAATTGGAAAAACCCCTCTCTTTCTTTATTACCAGAGCACGCGCAAAAAGGGGTCACCTTAAGGTAAATTCTCTTTGCTCCTAATGTTATGTATGAGTCTCTTAGAATATCAAATGGATGATCGTTTTGAACTGTTGTATGATTGAATGTGTTTGGGGTTCTCATGTTAGATGATTTCGATGTGCTCAACCTTTCTCTTTCCCCCTATTTTAATCTTGATAAATAAAAAGGTTTCTTTCATAGGCTTTAATTCTCTCTATACAAAAAAAATAATAAATAAAAAAAAATTATATTATTTCTTTGATATAAGTATTGCATACCATGTCAAGTCTCGGACTTGCTTGGTGTACCATCCCGTCTTTTCACGGGTCTTACACTTGGTAATCAAAACACTTCTTCGTAGGATTTTTTGTTCTTAAAAGGAAATTAATAACAATAAAAAAATAAAAAAATAAAATTATAAAATTATTTTTAATATCATGTCAAATCTCG
>Ga0099823_1008440_pt1 | contig 10477 bp, 1 predicted proteins | sample CowpearedBW_FD_76831 | JGI IMG/M metagenome (GOLD analysis project Ga0099823, IMG submission 76831) | Root nodule microbial communities of legume samples collected from California, USA - Cow pea red BW | ecosystem: Host-associated > Plants > Roots > Nodule | place: USA: California | collected...
TATATATATATATATATATATATATATATATATATATTATCTTACATATCAGTTTTAAAAGATTAATTGACTTAAAAGTATACTTCTTTACAAAAATCTAGGAACATTTGTAAAATTTGATTGGTGCTCCTTGAGAGTGTGCCACATGATATATTATAAGATTTTATGAAAGTGAGGTCGTAGTCATGGTTATATCAAGTAATCTTGATTCTATTTGTGCATGATTCTGTATCTCTTCTACTCGTCTTAACATATTTTTGCTTATAAAATAACTCTTAAGAAGAAAAAAATAACCTAGAAAATTCAATATTAAATAAATAAATAAAATATAAATGCTAAAGTTCATATATACATCAAACTCTATTCACCGATCTACCTAAATATTGGTAAACAAAAATCTGTTTAAATATATTCCCATCCCTAATTTGAGAGCGCATATTTTAAAGCAGAAACAATCTATATATATATATATATATACTCTTTGATTGGACGTATATAGTTTCTGCACAAGCCTTAACCTATTCGAAAGAAAAAAATTACGTGAACAATTTGAAAATAATGATGGATGAATTTTTACAATAACTTATATAAAGTCTGTCTTTTAAATAAAAGCTTTATTTCTTTTAATAGGCAAACAAAAACAATTTCTCCTATATAATAGAAGAACAAGTAAGACAAACGTACAAATCAATTAATTAAAGTTATATAACAACGTACGCAACTCTTTCTGATTTCTAATTGCTATAGTTATATAAGAATGAATGAATAAAACTATTAAATAATTTTTACCAGCAAATACTTAATGTATTACAACTCTTTTAGCCTTTTCTTAGTTTCAAATTTCATTTGACGAAATATATAATAATAATTAGAGTAGTTTTACGTTTTATATTTGATAAAAATTGAAACAATTTTTTTTCCAATAAAAGAAAAAAAGTCACAGAAACATTGGTTTCTCAAAAACAAAATCCTGTTTGTAAATAGAGGATTAGACTTGTACTGCATCATACTTATATTATTGCATATTAAAATTGTCTTTATTTCTAAATGATGTTTAAATGATGTAAGATAAGTTTTTTAAGAACTAACTTATAAAATAAAATTTGTACACCATTTATATGTTATAAAATTGCTTTATTTCTTTTTTAACAACTTATAAAACATTGGCGTAGCAGAAGTGGATGAATCCAACCGCTAACAACGTTGCGTGACGTAGAAAACTAAGATGCTGTGTATTTTGCTGTGGCAATGCATGTTTGCAGCATTTTTGTTACACTGTTTCGTTGGTATGCGTATATACGAAAAATGATTGAATCCATTGGGTTGGTATAATGTGTGTGGTAAAGACAGAGGAGCAATTCGTCGGTGCCTAATAACCTTGATACACCACTGCATACGCATGTGACTGTGTTTGGAATCATGACTTGCATCGACCACTAAATTTTCAATCGTGAAAACACAATGCTAAATGAATAATTATTGCTTTTGCTGTGTCTTTCTGGGATGAATAAATTGATTTGTCATATTCCCTCTTAATGATATAAAATATCGTGAAAATAATTGAATACTAACCCTAGACAACAAGGTGCCCATGGTTACCAACATTGTTTGTGGTTCATGTACGTGGTTTTGTCCAAGATATCGTAACCTAATAAAACTGTGTTGTCATGTTTAAAACAGCTGAATCTTTTGGAAAACACACAAGTCTCGTGTTGGTAAGTTAGAAACAAATAAAGAGGTTATTATAATCTTGATAATTAATTAAAGCACCATTAATTTCTTTCTAAATCAAAGTTCACCAAACAAACACAAGACCCTTTTTTCATGTTGAAACCTAAGAGGTTAAAAATATGAGTAGGATATGAAATAATGTTTGTGTGCGTGTGCGTAGAAGGCGAAACAAAAGAATAGAAAATGATGGTTATAAATGGACCACAAATATTGATAGAAAGGCATCACATGAAGGGGACTTTAGTCCAACCTAACCATGAAAAGCTTCTCATGCTTCATTTAGCAATCACAAAGAGGATGATACGCCTTTAAAATCAATTAATGACCATACTTTAACAGGTAGGTATCCATATACCACAATTCAGCTTTATCAAATATTATTAAAATTATTAAAGATTTCTACACTAAGTATATACAAACCTAAACATCATCTCATCCTTTGCCTGAATAAATATTATTTTAAATTTACAACTTTATTAGGTTTTTTTATTAGTAATAAATGAGACGTTAAAGATATCTCAACTCTCAACTTGTGTGCTACAAAATGTCAATATAAAAAAAACACACACACACACACACAAAAAAAAAACAAAGCCAACCATGCATAGCAAAATGTATATTATGATGTAACTTTATATTTTTAAAGACCTAAAATATTACATAATATTAGCCAATTTATACGGTATTATTTTATTCAATACAAGAAAATGTCTCATTAACAATCATTTTTAATGACAAAAATTTGTTAGTCATTATAGTGACTAATTTATATATCAATTTACAAAATAAAAAATTATTTGTATACTAAAATAGTCACTATTATAAAAATAATATTATAATTGGTTGTTAAATTGTCACTAATTAATTAAAGAATGATTTAGAAACCAATTTGGAAATTGGTAACAAAAATCTTGATAGTTAATGTTTTGTGACCAATTTTCTTTCATAGTTAAAATTTTGGCAGCTAAATTTTAGAACAATTATAATTTTTTATTTATAGTAGTAAATATTTTAATAATCAATAACTTTTTTATTTTGTAAATTGGTATCTAAATTTGTCAGTGTAGTGACTAACACCTTTTGATCAAAATTAATTGTTAATAAAATATTTTTCTTATAGTGACTATAGATTTATATTACACATTTATAAATTGTTTCACCCTGATGTCTCTACATACAAAAGATAATAATATGAAATAGATCGCACATTCTATGAACAACATGTAGCGGTAGTTTTGCCCAACAAAAGTCACTGGTCGAAAAATCTACTTTCCATTATCACTTTCAAAAATAACTTTCAAAAATAGTTTTCAAAAAATAGTTTCTTGATCACTATAACTTACTTTTTTTCACACCCAAAAAGTTGTCTTTAGGATATATTCTTTTCATATCATGAGTATCTACTTCTCAAATATTACAAAAGCATTATAAAATCAATTAGAAAATCATCATGCACAAAGCATAAAAAGCTAGCTAATATTAAATACCATTTGAAGGTGAGTTATCTCTGGAGTTGCATTTCTACTTCGATCCAAAAGCACATCTTAGAACCTTGTTCATTCATGTTCCACCTATATATAGTAGTTCTTCATGTATGTAATAAAAAGAACTACAAATTAATTAGGGTAGGGGAGGTATCGCACATGCATCTTTAACTCAATGCTCATGGCGTATAAATGCATTAATAATTTAAGTGGCCCTAACTATTTATTATACAGCTAGCACAACCAACTTGAACCTACAATCATTCGGGGATTCTCTCGTATCTTACCACAACAAAATTTGCTTATATCATTAAGAAACAAATGCAGTATCAAACTTATTGATTACTTCAATTTTTCGTCTTCTTCTTTTTTAATTATAGGTACAATACTAGCAACTGCTCTTTCAGTCACGGGCTTAATCTAACTTTATATGATTTGAATAATAATCTAATATATTATTTGGCATAAGATTTTACATCTTTGACGGTCATTTCGTTAAGTATTAATCAATTAACTAGTTGTTACGCTGCTACATTCCTTTTGAGTAAAATCAATATTTTTGGTTATAAAAAAAAATAAAAATTGCTAGTTCCTAAGATAAATAGGTCTTACCCGAATATTTAGAGTCATCCAATGAGTTCTTGAGAAATGATAAAATCTCCTTGCTGAGTTGTAGATTTTGTTTTTTTTTTCCTTTTTGTGTGGGTATGAGAATTTATGATGATATCTAATTACCCAATAGGTTCATTTACACAATATTTTTTAATGTTCAAGTCAATAAATATATTATATGAGAGTGAGGAAAAAAATGTGATACTACTTTTGATAGAAATGAGTATTTATAGGTTTTTAGACCTTCATAAATAGGATTGAGAAAAAATAAGAAAAATAGTTTATTTTTTTTTGTATCACTCATTGCGCTCTACTAAAATGAGTAAGTTGTTAAGTGGTTGAGCTATTAAACATTGGATCCGTTTTGATTATTTAAGATATAATTAGATAAAACTACTACTTTGAGAAGTTTATAAATAAGTTGGTAACAAGTTTCGGAAGTTTGAAAGTCAATAATTTACTTAGTAGGTGAATATTTTATTTTCCTCCTTTTTCAGAATGAAAGATTTTTTGTGACTTAGTATTTATTCAAGACATCCTTTTGTGATTGAATTGTTGAGGATCCTAAGTTACCGAGGGTTGAACATTTAGCAATCGAGTTGTAGTTGTAGTACGCATATTTGTAGCAACTTTGCTTTCTATTTCAATGTCCTTAAATATTAGGAGTGGTTATGGATTGAATTTTTAATGATCTCATCCTTATCCATTTTAGATTTAAATAATTGGATCAAATTTTCGATTCAAATCCATTTTTTTTTAGCAAAATTAGTTTAAATTTTTTTAAAATCCAGATCCAAATAATATTTACATCAAAATTTAAATCTAGTTTAAATATTTGCATCAAGTTCAAAATTCAAAATCTACTTTTTATAAAATAAATTTAAATTAAATTTTTTAAAACTTGTGTCTTTAAGATCGATACTCAACCCACAAGACTAGGGCCAAAAAAGGTCACAAGGCAAAAAAGCCCCTCGTTAAAGAAGCTCATAGGGCCAAAAACCACACAAAAGCCTTGTGGATCAAGGCCTGTCAATGAACTTTTCTCTTAAACATGAAAAATATATTATTTTTTAAAATATATTATTAAACGTTCATTGTCGGCTCTGGGTTGACAAGTCTAGGACCCATCCAGGTCGTCAAGCCGAGCCAAACCGACTTGTCTAAGTCGTCGGGACAGCCTAGTTTATCTGACTCGTCATGCCGGCCTGACACAGTCAAGTCGTCGTGTCTGCCCAACCTCACACGGTCGGGACGTTGGGACTACCTGACCTATCTGGCCCGTCAAGGTCGTCCGACATGCCCAGTCCGTACTGGTCGTTTGGCACGGCCTGTCTGAGTCGTCGGGCCGACTCACCTTGTATGGATCGTTGGGCCCACTCTACCCATCAAGGTCGTCAGGCCTGTCCAGTCCTTATAGGTCGTTGGGCATGACCTGTCCGAGTCGTCGGGTTGACCTATTCCATCTAGGTCTTGGAGCCCACCTGGCCTGTTTGGGTCATTGAGCCCGCTCGACTTTTTCGGGTTGTCGGGCCCAACCGACTCATCCGATTCGTCGGGTCCGTCTAGCCCGTTTGTGTCTTTGGGCCCACCCAACCCGTTCAATTTGTCAGGCCCGATGACTCGTCCGGGTCATCGGGTCCCCCCAACCTGTTCTAATCGTTCGGCTCACTCGACTCTTCAGGGTCGTCAGGCCTGTCCGGTTCGTATACGTCATTGAGCAAGGCTCGTTCGAGTCTGGATTTAGCCCAATCTATCTCAACCTTTACCCTAACCTAACTAAAAATTTAAATTGAAAATTTGGATTGAATTTTTTGGATTATCCATATTGAAAAATCTTTATTTAGAGAATGGATATCCAATCCATAAAATATAAAAAATGTAGATTAGATTGAAATCCATATCCTTTAAAATGGATTTTAAATGGATTAAATTTTTAATAAAATAAATTTTAAATAGATTGGATCGGAACAAAAGTGGATCGAATCAAGAAAATTAAATTTTTTGCCCAACACTATTAAATATAGAGTTTCTCGTTAATTATAAATCTCTTACAAAAATATGTTTGATGCTTGTATTTATGAATAATCATCTGGAGGAATGTTTTATTAATTCTCTTTAATTTCAAAAATCTTAAAACATCATATCTCTTAGGCAATTGATGTTACATATCTCTAAATATCATGTTGTCGAAGTATGTGACAATGGTGAAAGACACATGGATATGCCCTAAACAAATTAAATGTCTCTATTTAAATTCATTTTATTTCTCATTTCATACATTCATTTGAAATCTTACTCATAAAAGAACACACAAGAGACTATTCATGTTGCGTCTCATTTGATACATTCATTTGAATTCTTACTCGAGTGATTGGAAAAATAATGAGATCCTAGTGTATTTACACATGTCCAATGGGAATCAAGAACTTACAATTATTTAGTTATGGATTATGTTAGTTTCTGAATCATTCTTTATTTTTAATTATTGTATGTATTTACTTTAAATTAAGCTTTTGTATTTAGGTATATATTTGATATTAATGAGAATGCGGGAAAAATTATATTTTCAAGGACCCCAACTCATTCATACCGTGACCAATAAAATGGGTAACACCCATACACATCACTAGTTGTTTGGGACAAGGGAAACAGATATATTTTGTCTCTTATATGTAGGAGTAAATGTAGTTTGCTGTATTATAATTATAATCTATCAATTTTAGGTTTAACAATTATTATATTTTAAATTCATGAATCATTGGCATCTACGGGATGGATTTACTCATTGCACAAGCTTCCCCAAGCCTTTAAAACAAGTAATAGATTGGTAAAACCTCAATCTTATGATATAAGTGTATCCTAACTAATGTCTTTTTTTCATAGTGCATTCACTCGACATAATGTGGTTAGAGACAAACCAAGTGTGAGTAAAAAGAAAAAGTTTGCATTGATGTTGTTCAAGGTTAACTATTTTGGTCCAATTATAATTGTTTTTTTTTTCTTTCTCAATTATTTATAATTATGTTGATATATTTGTAGTGTAATAAACAAACCTACTCATGTGAGTGTGGTTATTATTGTTGTATATGTTGACGAAAATCATGAACAAAATAGAGTTTTTGAGGTGTGTAGATTCACTGTCCTTAAAGACTTATCAGTGATGTGTTGTGCAAGTACTCACAATTTAATAAAAAGACATAGAAAAGAGAAAGACAATGAGAGAAGGAGATAGAAGAATGGAAGCATGAAGTGTGTTTTTGAGAGGAGTATTGGAGACCTATTTATAGGTGTAGGATGGGTTCAAAAACCCATGATCTGTAGCTGAAATCTAGTGGGAAAACCAACTTCCCATGGCTTGAGGAGGAAGTATTGCTCAACTTCCTTGGGTGAGCGTCGCCAGAAAATGCAGAGCATATCGTGGAGCTCTACGTGCATTTGGTGCGACTCTTCTATTCCAACCACAAGGGTCACCTTTTACAACCTTTTGCAATAATCTTTTGTATAACAATTGTATTATGCAATGCAACGGATGTTCATGTTGGTATTCAAAGAGGTTGGAAATAGGTCATAGTTTACCTCATTCAAAGTACTTCACTTTTTGTCTTTTTATGTGCCCATTGAAATTATTGTCTTTTGTCTAGTATATCAACAATCTTCGACTATTGGTTTCAACTTCATGTAAGGAAAGTTGGTGCCGAATATATAATTAAAATGTACAATAATTTTTATAATTAGCTTATTTTGTAACCAATATATATAGAATATTTTGTAGTTTAAAGTATTTAATATAGAAATATTATCTATTTTGTTCAGGATTTTGACTGTATTTAGATATATTTTGTGCAACTGTTTCTGTCTAGGTTTCGAAATTATGTAGACAGAAACAAAATAAATTTTTTTTTTTAAAAAAACTAAGCTATAAGCTACAATTGTACTTAAAATTGTACCCTATACTTGTACTCTTTTAAATGATTTTATCTTAGAGCTTTAAAGCTACTAATATGTAACCAATCGTGGCCTATTTCCTTTGTTTTTTATTTTTAAATATTTTTTATTGTTTTTATAGGCTACGATTTTATCCAAAATCATAGTCTCTGTACTTGTATTTTTTTTCATAATTTTTTTTATCCTTAAACTTTCAGGCTATGATTAGCTCTTCAATACCTATACCTTTTTTAAAATGAATTTTATAAAGGTTTCTTAAAACTAGTTTTTCTTTTTTAAAATAAAAGTAAGAAAAATATGTAATTTAAATTTGTATCATATGAAATAATAGAGTAAGTTAGTACTTGAAAATGTAAAGATGAATTAGAAAACATAAAAAATATTTAAATATATGTATCAATAATCATAATCATTTTCATATACATATTTTAATGTTAAAAATAGACTACAAATTATAATAAAGGAACGACCTATTTGTATTATGAAAAAAATCCATATATAAACAATGGTAAATTTAACACTTCTTCGTGACATGTATTATCACACAAATAATATAAATTTACCCTGTAAATGAGTATCTCAATTACAAACCCAAAACTATAATATTTAATTGATAAATGTTTATAGAGTTTTATTTGATTTTATTCGCATGAGATACATACTTTCATATATAAAATTATGGATTTATAAAAATCTCATGTAATTTATTATCAATAATTTATATATTTCATTCCTAAAGTTTACTCCTTCAACACATAGTTGTTTTTCATGATCATGTGGGCTTTGACTAGTCCAATCGAGTAGACACAGAAGATGGACAATCCTGACAAAGAAAAATATAAAGAACCCTAATTCTTATTCGAGTTAATTGGGACAAAAAGAAGCATTATAAAGAAGTCTAACAAAAAATAAAGAAAAGAAAAGAACTAATTAATGAAGAAAAAGAAAAACTAAAAGCTGGTGCCATAATAATTAAGATAAGTGGCAGACCCTAACAGTAGAAAAAAGGTCCAAGAGGGACCATCACGCATACTTCTCAATGCCCCATCTGGATAACTTTTAATATACCAAAAAAATCTTTTTTTTTTCATATATGAAAATTATGTTTCCCGAACTTATGATTTTTATTTTTCCTATTTAATTAAGTTCCCCTTTTCACACGTTTTGATTATAAACCTTTTTCATATTTATTCGAAAACAGAAGATTATAAGAAAAAGAGAAGCATGGGGTTCAAAATGAGGAAAAGCAACAGAAAGAAGCAGAGAAAATGAGAGTGAATTAACACAAACTCATCTTCAATGATCTTATCCATTCCCATATCCAAACACACCGTAATTGTCTCCACGTCTCCAACATAACAGTGATTTGCAAAAGCAAAGAGAGCAACAAAAACCTAACTCTATAACCACGTCTACGTTGTTGTCTCACGCAATCACAGAAACCTAGCTGGATTCAAAACTCAACAAAAGTTGTTTATTCCGATGATATCAATATGCATTTAAAGCGATTCCTTTATAACATAAATAATAATTCATTTATGTAACCATCGATAAATAATGAATAGCTGTTCTTTTGCAACTTTGTCAAACTAATTCTCCTGGAGATACAGCAAACAATAGCTGTTCATTCACGAACTTGAATACGATTATCATTAATTTCACTAATTTTATATATTAAATCTAAAGAAAAATGCTAGATAGTAGGAGACAGAGTTAGGCTTAAATCTGTTACGCCATTATCTCAGCAATGATTTGTGCAAAATGCTTTTTATTTTTTATTTTATTTTTTACTTTAATTTGTTTATCAAACAATGAAATGCAAACAATCCCTAACAAATTCTTCGAGTTATTTAACAATACTCTAAAACTAAACCTAATTTATTTGGAGTAATAAGAGATCAAGACTTCTGATTAGAATCAATATATAGTCTGATGCGTTTCAAATTTGATCTATTTAATGCAATAGAGGTCAGTTTATAAAAAAAAAGCTTTTCATTTTCATAGTTTGACATATTTATTTATTTAGAGACTATAATATATATATATATATATATATTTTGGACATTAAGAAAATAATATATTCAAGTAGAAGCACATCTACAAAATAAGAGCATAAAAATAAATAAAAGGACACACAAAATTTAAAGTGATTCAGTACCTCTACATCCACAAATACTCAACAAAAACCATTATCATTCAAAGTGTAATTTTTTAACGATGAAAAAAAATATTATTAATATTTATTATTTCAATAAAATAAATATTATAATATAATTGATTTGAAAAATTAATTATTTTCTTTATTAATGCAAAAAATAATTAAACATTTGTAATACTAATATTTATTATTTGAATAAAACAAATATTATAATATAATTGTTTTCAAAAATTAGTTATTTGAAGTTCTTTTTCTTTATTAAAGCAAAGAAAAACTTAAACATTTGTAATCAGGAATTTGGAATCAGATACAACGAAAATGGAATCGGAAAATGCACCACAGCTTTTTTTTTTCATGAATTTGGAATGAGATACAACAAAAGTGGAACCGGATAAATGCACCAAAGCTTTTGAAGTTGGAATTAGATCCAAATAAAATGTATCCAACTCCGTTAACTTCTTTAAAAACACATTTAGTTCGGTAAACTAGTTCGACTTCTGCTTTGCTATTATCGACATATTGATAAAATGATAAAGGTCACTCTCAA
>Ga0099823_1008443_pt1 | contig 10476 bp, 6 predicted proteins | sample CowpearedBW_FD_76831 | JGI IMG/M metagenome (GOLD analysis project Ga0099823, IMG submission 76831) | Root nodule microbial communities of legume samples collected from California, USA - Cow pea red BW | ecosystem: Host-associated > Plants > Roots > Nodule | place: USA: California | collected...
AATTTCTTTCTGCACTCCTATATAAATAAAATTCCATTTTTGTCTTTTTTTTTTAAATTATACTATGAAAATCAAAATTGACTTTACCATAATGTAATCCCGAAGTTGTATTTTCTTCTAAAAATACTTTCAAATTATATAATTTAAAAACCAAAAACAACTTTTAAATTATGCAATTCGAAATTAAAAAATAATAAAAAAGAATTTCAAAGTATTTTATTAATAAAAGATGTCTTTTAGATTGTACAACCTGAAAATTACTTTTAAATTTTGAAAATAATTTTTGAATTGTACAACCTATAAAAGATTAAAAAAATGATTTCTTTTTTTATATATGTGTCTAGGAAAGATTTATAGAGGTGGGTGGAGGAAGAAACTGAATAAGTACACCCCACAATTGTAAAAGCCCTTATTTGTACACTTGGCTTCACTAGCACAATTCATCAGAATAAAATGGTTTAGCATTTTATTTCTTAAAAAAAAGAAGAGAAAGTTGCATCATTATTTGACCGAATTGAGAAGTAGCAAGAATAGTTAGCTTGTTGGCTTTATTTCTCCATCAGAATAAGGTTGTAGCAGGCACCTTATAAAGCTGCAAACCTCAATCACTCACAACCACACGACGTGTAACGTACATCACCCAACACATCACATAACTCAAAACTAATATATGTCGACTGCGACTTTCTTAAATTTCATAAAACCTGCTCATGTGAGAGAATATGAGATTCTCAACAACACAGGATCCCATCATGTCTTTTCAGTAGTGCAGATATTTTTCCTTTCTTTATAACTTCATTTCTAATTCGTTACATCGATCAAATTCAAGATCATCACTAAATATCGAAAGTCTTCCATTAAGATAATTTTATAATATATAAATAAAATATAATTTATAGGTCAGTTTTATGAAACTGAGTTAACTTAAAATTCATTTCTAATATGGTAGTATCAAAATCCCTTTTTAAAAAAGTCTATTTCACCTGTAATCAATTTTGTAAGATTAAATTAAACTTCAAGTTCATTTCTAACCCTAAATAAACCCGATATTTGCGAGAATCGATCCAAAATTACTTACCTTTATACTCTCCGATTATAAAGATAATATCTTCTCAAATTAAAGCTTAATCCAAATTGGAAAAAGTAGATTAATTGTTTATTTAGTTTCCTTTCAAATATCTTACATGTTGAAGTAGGAATCGTGAGATTCAACCAGAAAGCAGAACAAGAAAATGATAAAGTGAAGTTGAGGGGGAACTGTAGACCAATGAGCACTGAATTGATGGGGGCTCAACACCCAAATTCAAAGATTCCAATCATATTCGATGTTGCAACGACGATAAAGAATAAAAATGACATTTTTTCCTTTCACTTTTTTTTTTCTGACCCAGAACCTAAGCAAAATATAAAAACAAAGACACTCTTTTTAGACTCTTTAAATCCAAAAGCTGATGACAATCAAAATCAATGGCGTTATTTATGAAAGAAAGCTCCAAAAGACCAAAAGCCGGTTTCTCCATCGATTTTCTCTTCAACAATATGATTTTACTCTTCAATGGCAAGGGGAACAGACTCAGCCTGAGATCACAAGAATCACATAATCCATTAGAAAGTAGAGATTTAAGCAGAGCTCAAACACCAAATCTAGTTCATAAGTGAAAAGTGAAACCATTGAATTAACAGTGGAAATGAGAGAAGAAATTAACATACCAATTTGCGGTACTTGAGAGCATAGAACATCTCGAGGTAACGTTTGCTCTCACGGCGTTCAAGGTTGGTGACATGCTTCCAGAAGCCATAGACACCCGTCAGTGTCAAGAGCCTCTCAGAGTAAATCTGCCATGTGTACCTGTGCAACAAATGGAGAAAAACAGAAACCTTAAATACACATGAACATTGATTTATGCTCTTTTTGATGATGTTTGTGAGTATTGTTTTTGTTTAGTTTAATGCAATGTGCATACTTCTCTTGAATACGCTTGAGTCCTCCCTGAGAGATTGTGTCCCAGTGAGATGGGTCTGCTTTGCTCTTCTCAAAGAAGTCAACAAGGAGCTCAGCAGCCTGGTCACCATGGTAGGGATCAATGTGGTATCCAGATTTTCCATGCACGATGATCTCAGCAGGACCACCATTGAATGTGGCAAATGTTGGCAATCCACAAGTCATGGCTTCAACCACTGTCAACCCAAAAGCTTCATAAACTGCAGGCTGAACAAAAGCACCCTTTGTGTCACAAATCACACGGTACAGTTCTCCATTTCTAACTCTGTTCATCTGAGAAGAGATCCATCTGAATTGCCCATTCAGCTTGTAGGTCTCGATCAGGCCGTACATCTTCTTCATCTCAGCCTTCTCTTCCAAGTCCTTCGACTCCTTCCTCCTGTCTCCGGCAACAACAACCAGGTTCACCAACTCCCGGAGCCGCGCGTTCTTGCCGTACCACTCCACAAGTCCCGTGATGTTCTTCACACGGTCAAGTCTTGCCATGGTGAAGATGATTGGCTTGTTGCGGTCCTTCAGTACACATCTGTTACAACAATGGGGAAAATTATTTTCTATCTAAACAATTGGGAGATGATAAAGACAAGAGTTGAAGGAACAAGGAAAAGAAACTCACATGTGTTCCTCGTTCTCCACTGAGCTGTAAAGAAGCTCTTCAATCTCAGGGTGGAAATTTGTTAACCTACGCTCAGTTTCGGTGTATGGGAAGTATATGCCCATGTCAGCTCCTGGAGAGACAATGTTGAACTTCGGATCAAAGACATCAATGCCGTGAACAACTCGGTAAAGACCAGGAAGGGTGAAGGCAGTGTGACTCTCGTACTGTCCAACAGTATCCTTGCTGCACAAGAAACAATACAGATGCACGAGTTCATTTCAGTGAGGTAATCAAAATATCAAAATAGTGCATTCAAAACATAGGAAGTAAAAGGAAAAGATAGTTCACCTTCCAGCAATCTCTTGGAAGGTGCTGGTGATGATAAAGTCTGTGTGGTTCATCGCAAAAAGATCAGCAGTGAATTGGCATGAAAAGTGATATTTCTCTTCGAATTTTTTCCAGTAAATGTCAGACTCAGGGTATTTGGTCTTTTCTAGAGCATGAGCAATGGTACACTGCATTTATCATTGGATTAAAGAAAAAGCTTAATCAGAGAAAAGTGCAAAAAAAAGGTTTCTCCAACATTAACTAGAAAGTAGGTGTCTATATAGACAAACCTGAGTCACTCCTAATTTATGGGCTAACAAAGAGGCAACGATGTTTCCATCACTGTAGTTTCCAACAATCAGATCTGGCTTGGCTTGCAACTCCTTAGCAAGTTCAACAGCAACATCCTAATATTGACAAGAAACATAGTTAAACTGGAAGTTACTTTCAAATGAAACATCAAAACCATTGAACCGAGCAAAAAGTTAAAATTCACCTCAGCGTAAGTCTCTAGGTATGGCCAGACTTCGAATCTTGAGATCCATTTGCGAACAATTCCCTCCTCTGTTCTGAAAGGAACTCGGAGAATGTCACAATATTCAGTATCATATACCCTCTCTAGACGTTGGCCACAGGTTGTTCCTACTGCATCAGGGAGAAGACGAGTGATCTGCAATAAACAGAAATCACAGGCTCAAGTTAGAGAAAATTTCCGTAAGTTAATTTGTCCTAACAACAACACTAGAACATACAATGAGAATACGAGGAGTGATATCCAAGCCTTGTTTCTTGATGCGGTTGAGCATCTCATTCTCCAAGGCACGAACTTGATCCAAGATGTAAACAACCTGGATTAGAGAATGAACAAGTTAAAGCATGCCACACAACCTTAGTAGCTACCAAATTAGTATGAAAATTAGAAAAATGTTGTCTCAACTCAACTAACCTGCCCACCGGTGTCAGGGTATCCCAAGACATTATCTTGGGCAAAGTAACCATGGGGAGAAAGGATTACAACATTGAAGACCATAGGAACTCTTCCAAGGAATGTCTCAAGGGTGCAAGGATCAGGTGCCTCCAGAAGATCCAAGAGAAGCTGGATCATCTCGAGGACCCTCTCGGCGGTGTCACCCCACCCCCTCTCCAAACCAATCTCCCGGAATCTGCTTTCAAATTCTGAGTAGGGCGTTGCAGGAGCAACAGAAGTTAGATATTCTTCTGCTTTTCTTAAAACATGTTGGAGAGAATTCAGATTCTGAACTTTGTCATTCAGCATCATGGTCTGTAACAAAAAAAAAAAAAAAAAAAGACAATTTTCATTATGATCAAAGAAAGTTTGTCAAAATAAAACTGTAAAGGATTGATCAATGCATATCGTGCCCAAATACTTTGAACAATTGAAAACTCCCAAATACACTTGAAAAGAAGCATACCGTGCCCTTATAACTGTGAAGCCTGAGGAATTCAAGCAGCGGCTGCATGCTCTCCTTGTCATGGAAGAGTTTGGCTGAAAGATGGCGGTTGAGGAACTCCACGCCATTCCCAATGGACTTGTTCAGAGTTGGACGAGGGAAAGAGGCATTAAACGGTTCAAAGTCCAACTCAAGCACGAAGTTTCCGTTAGCACTGCATCAAGAGGGAGAGAAACTGTTAAATTGTCTTGACATGCACAACAACAGAGTGAGTACCAAAAAAAACTCTGAACCTTACCTTCCCTCAACAAGCTCCTCCTTGAAACGCAGATACTCAGCAGGACTTAGCTCATCAACGACAAGCATGTGCAAATTCACACGCAGATACTCCCAAACACCAGGCCTTGGTCGAACAGCCAGAGCAACAAAAGGTGGCAGCACTATGGCTTCCTACACAACAAAAACCAATAAAATGAAGAAAAATAAAACTTAACGACAAAAGCGCACAAAACATATTTTGGATGTAACACCCCAGATAAAGAAAACACCAAAAGGGAAAAAGTTACCTGTGTAGATCTCAAAACCTCTCCAAAGGCTCCATCTTGAAGCTTCTTCCTGTTCTCCTCAGGGATTTCTTCAAACTCTGCAATGACCTGGTGGTGTTGCAGGATTCCCTTGCCCTTGGCTTCAAGCCTTTTATCACAACAAGATTTTTAGTGTCATTTTACATTCTTGGACTGAAGCTAATTATTAAATAGACAAGTTTTTTGTTTTTATTTATAGTTATGAGCTACGTACCTTGACAGAAGGGCCAAAATTTCATTCCTGTTACCCGAGAGAGTTTCATCAACCCTCTCGCGGAAAGAGTGAGAGTGCGTCAAAGGATGATGCGCCATTTCTTCAGGGGCAAAACTTCACTGCAGCAACAAAAAGAAAAGCATAAAGAAACTGATTAGAATTGTATGCAACAAGCCACCATAAAAAGGATAAGGTTAGTCACCAAAAGTCAAAAACCAAAACAATGTAGAATTCTTTCTTGTTCTAGAATAGTGTCTTGGATTTCAAATCCTACCAACTACCCTCCCTCCCCTTCCCCGGGTCCAAAAAACATTTATCACAGCACAGATCCTGCTCCTCGTTTAAACTAAGTGTTTGAACGTTAAATTAATCATTGCAGACAGTGAAGATCTTATTACAGGGTCACTCTGCAGAGAAAAATTACTTCTTTTATTTTTATTTTCGTCTGTCTGTAATTTAATTTAATCCAAAAAGGAAATCCTACAAAACAGCTGAACTGTCATAAAAAACCAAGCTTGGGAATGAAACTGAGCCATTAGCTCATCAAAGACAGCATCCCAGAACAGAACTATAAAACTCTCCAACATGTCGTTGAAGAAAACATAAAGTACTAGAGACCCAGGATCATGTCACAGACTCTGATCCAATGGCTGAAACACAATCGATCACTGTGCTAGATCTTACACAGTGAAAGCTGACGTGGCAGTGTGGAACACCCAAAAGGGGAAGGCAATGAAGGAACGAAGACAAACAGAATAACAAAAACAGGAGAGAAAAGCAACAGAAACTGAGGAAAAGAATACCTATGGAAATAGAATGAACGCAAAAAATGAAGGGAGGAAGGAGAAGACGAAATGAATGAATGATAAATGAAGAGGAGGAGGTGCTAATTTATAGGCAACGAGCGCCAAACACAAAGAGAGAGAGACGAACAAAATAAAAAAGGAAACAATTTTCAACAAATTCCATAAAGGTCAAAAGCTTTCTCTCTCTACCAAGGACAGATGTGTAAATGCAACACGTATATAAATTATATTCTACACGTACCTTCAATATTTTGGACCTACATCAGATTAGTCTCATCTTTTTATCCTCACATGACTGACTAACGTACATTTTGTTAATGAAAGGAAAAATATTATTGTGGGTGAACTGATTCAAGCTTATCTGCATAATGTACTTATGTTCTGTTTTTTTCTGGGTGAAAATCTCAACTTGAATCTTTATTTTGATAGTTTTATTCCCTTTGATCTCTGGTGAACATAGGGGTGGGTGCATTTTTGTTGATATGATCAAGCAATAACTTTGTGTCGGTAGATACACTATTACCTAGAACATGTGGTTACTTTTGCTGTAATAGTGGTTAATAAAAAACTGGTCCAGCCCAGTTTTTTGTTTGAACACATTCACCACTTAGTGTTCAACATTACACTGCATGTGATCATCATCATCATCACACAGAAATAACACTCAGAAATAAAGAGTAATGGATAACTGGGTATGATGGAGTGGATAAGGTGCAGAGATTGCTTGTGGGGTGAGGTAGATATTTTGCCATGTAAAGATAAAAGAAAAGAAGATGAGTTTGACATTGTACAGGATTCACTCACCTTGAATGTGAAATGCCAACACCCAGAGGAATGAACAGAGCAAATGCAGTGACAGAAGAAATTAGGAAAAGAAACAAAAGAGAAGAAACGAAAATATCTCTCAATATAGCAAATGAAACGGGTGAATTGAATGGTGAAGAGTGGTGGGTTGGGAAGCCCCTTTTATAGTGAAAAAATGAGAAAGGGTTAACTGGTCATAAATGTCAGAAAGTGATGAAAATCTTAGCAAATTAAAAACAATAAATGGGAAAATGAAATGTACATCATGGTATGTTCATAGTAAAGCAACCCACAGTGTGTGCATGCTGTTGGAAATTTTAAGATTTAAGGTAAAACCAGTGCCTCTGTTTCCGTGAGAGAAACAGTGCATTAGTACAGCTAACCTTGCAGTGGTTTCGGTGTTGTTTTCACGAACCACTTTAATTCTTTTTTTTCATTTCATTTACTCTTTTTAATAAATCCAGCCATGATAATTTATTGTTCATCTCATAATATTAATTTGGAATAATAAGTAATTATTACGCTAATGTGTTGTATTGTAGAATGCATCTGTCAGAAATGGTATTTTGGTTTTTCTGTGGTGCCCATAGTATCTGACCAGTGTCATGTTTTGATTTAAGTCCTTTGCAATTTGCAGTTACTTTTATTTAAAAGTTTATGCAGTGGCGTCCACTTCAACATGGAAAATAATAATAATATTATTATTATTAAGCACTACACCATGCGAAGAACTTTCTAAACACCGTTTCAAAGTGTTATTATATACGTGCCTCTAATATGTCAAAAGCTATAATTTCTATAACAACTTAAAACATCACTAGCAATTGCGTGTTTAAAATTTACTATGATTCATGTTATCTGCACACACATAGTTACACTACTTCTCTTAAGAAAAATTATCTTTTAACTTTTACTTAATAATGTTATCTCAAAAGTGATTTTCCAAATCACATAAATCATATAACTATTTTTACTTGTTTTCAAATTGTTTAATTTTAACAAAAATAACTATATAAATATTTCATACACTAAAAAAATTTATAAATAGTGACTAAATATAATTAATTGCGTGATCAATTTAAATATTAATATATAAACTAAAAATTATTCATAATTAAAATAAATTATATTATGAATAAAAAAATTATTATTTTTTAAATTGATAACTAAAAAAGTTTTTGAGATTAAATATGTTCTTGGTCCCTTAATTTTCAGTGAATTTTGGAATTTGTCCATTTGAAAACTTTATACCAATTTAGTCATTCATCTCTCAAAATACGTGAATTTAATTATTTTAATCAAATTTTGTTAAGTTTATTTGACAATTCAAACACGTTTTATAATAATATTTGACTTAATATTAAAACAAAAACAGTATAAACAACTCAACTACAATCCTGATATGTGTACGAAACATCAAATAAATGGATCATTAATATTAGTTACTAAGATTTTAATTATTACAACAATTAATTTTTAATTAAAAATTGGTCTTTAAATTAGTCTTTAAATATATTTTTCATCATTAAAATTAATTATTATTTAAGATTTTTTTAAGTAATAAATTTGATTTTATTTTTTGTGAGCAATTGTGTGATTTAGACTTAAAGTTTTTTACATACTAAAATGAAAATAATTTTGTAGTGGATAGAAGTAGATTGGTTGGTAAAGATATTAAGATAAAGTGATAGATGGTTAGATGAGATGCAAGTATGATGGTGGATTGGTGGGTATGGAAACTAATTCATTATGTCGGAGAAATCACGTTGTTCTCTACGAATTATAAGATCTTATCGAATGACATGTCATTCTTCTGTTTTACGATCAAACAAGGATTCATGTCATCATGATAACTAAATTTATAAACAACATCAATAGCATGTACAAAACTAAATTAATTATTCTATTTTAAAATCAAACCATTTTAATTCAATAATTTATTAAAAGAATAACGTCTTTTGAGTAATGATTATTAAATGTAGTATTAAACATTATATTATTATATAGAAAATGATATTTTGACTACTAAATTTTGACAATTTTCTCTTATAACATGATGTGTCATCTTCTAATTGGTTTTGAAATATAGAGAATGAAAAAAATGAAGAAATAGAGAACCATTTAGAAGATGACACCTAAAATTTTAAGAGAAAGTTGTTAAAATTTAGTAATCAAAAAATCAATTTTCTTATTATATTATCTGAATAAATAGCTATTATTATTATTATTATTAACCGTTACAACAATACGTTCTCTATGAGTATATTATAATTAGATGAGAGTCGTTTAATCTTAGAAATTGAGCAATAGTACATTAATAAAACTATTTTATTTTTAATTAATAATTAATTATGGAATTAAAACAACAACCACCATCTAATTTTATGTTAAAAACACTTTTTCTTTTTAACTTTTTTAGCAATTTGATAAAAAATTTATTTTGATAAATGTATGTGCTTTATCAGAGAAGAGTGCACGACCTCCGAGGTGACGTAGATAGATCAGATAATTGATATGTGAATACAAAATCAAAAGAATATACATTTGCACGTCATATAAAAGGATCTACATTCTTTTTTCGTGAGAAGATTTAGCATCCATCATGGGAAATCATTAGCCCTTGACTGGGGAGCTTGTTCTAATATACCTAATAATCTCACATCACTTAGGAGTCCAGGTCAATGCTAGTTTAAATACACCTTTCCCATCAATCTTCTAAGACTCCTTTTAAGGATAAGATCGTACGATGTTTCACACTCCAGACAATATACATTGAATGTGATGATTGACCTTAATGATATCACTAAACTTGGGATCGAAACATTTTTGTTGTTTGTGGAAATAAAAACTTTCTTAGTCCTCGATTGGATGACTTATTTTAGTACACTCAATACATCACTTAGGAGTCGAGACTGAAGCTAATTTAAATATCCAAAGCGAAAATATCTTGGATTGGGAGCTTATCGTGGTATACTCACATCGTTTAGGACTCTAAACTAAGGTCGGTCTAAATGCACTTTCCTTTTTCAATCCTCTGAGATATTTTTTAAAAATAAAACAGTAACGAAGTTTTATCTTGTATACAGTAACTTAATTCTCGATTAAAAATTTATTCACGTTAATTAAGAGTTAGAGTGAATATTAGTCTAAATATATTTTATTTCTTCGATCCTCTTATACACCTTTTAAAAATATTTGGTTTAAATTATTTTCGAAAAAGCAATACTTAATGTAGATATGCTCAAATGTTTTACTTCGAATGCATATCGAATAAAAGCGAAGGGTGAATGCGTAAAATTTGATGTGAAACTAATTATATAATTTTACAATAATTATTGCGAAAATGGTGCAGAGTCGCAAACAAGATCCATTTGTTTGGGCAAATCTTGTAAGTGGGTTTAGCCTTTGACATGTCACAGAGGGTCCCACAGAGTGACAGGTGGCGGAACCATCATTGTCTGTCTACGTGGAATTATCTACCAACACGATTTTGATTTGAAAGAATGTTACGATAAGTATAATCTTATTTATTTTTAATTTTATATTCCGCTTAAATAATTTTATTTTGACTTTATTTTTTCTACTTTTTTACTTTTATCATCAGGTAAAGAAATTGGCTAAAGCTAGATAGGAAAAAAAAAATTTGACTCACACGTGTTATAAATGAAATAGTATAAAAGGTAGAGAATGATAAAAAAATAAATTGGAAGGAAAATAAGTATATTATAT
>Ga0099823_1008450_pt1 | contig 10472 bp, 6 predicted proteins | sample CowpearedBW_FD_76831 | JGI IMG/M metagenome (GOLD analysis project Ga0099823, IMG submission 76831) | Root nodule microbial communities of legume samples collected from California, USA - Cow pea red BW | ecosystem: Host-associated > Plants > Roots > Nodule | place: USA: California | collected...
CTGAAATACAATTGATAAAGAGAAGCTAATTGCCTAATGCATATCCTAACTGGACCAAGCTATATTTTATCCTAGATCAGTAGACATCATCAAAACTGTTCTTCATTTATGGATGAAAGGCTCTCCCTTCCAAAAAAATGTCAACACATAATATGTACGAAAGATTCTGCTTTAACAGTTATATATGTTAATAATATTAGAGTAAAATCATGTATCTTCAATAAAAGTGAATTAAAGCTTATTTGAAAACTAAAAATCCTTACAATTTTTCTTCAATAAAATAACTTTTATTTATTTTATTTTCACTCTGTGGCCTGATCCGCGAGACAAAGGTCACATCGGCCCAACTTCTAAGACCCGTAAGTTAATGGAGGTCAACGCGCTACCAAACCAAACTCTCCCAATCCAAATTCAACCCACTACAACAACATTTATGTTTCCCTGTCTTTTTACATATTATAGTTTATTAGGTAACATAATATATATTATATATTTTATTCTTCTTTTTTTCATTTTTTTTTAATTCTTTGTGTTGTTTTGTATTTACAAAATTTACACACATTATTGACGACCTTGATTATATTTTTCGTCTTTTTGTTTGATTATGTTAAAACTGTGTATTGTAAATTTTAGTGAATAAAATTAATGTTAGGTTTCACATGTGATTATTTTACTCATTTTTTACATTTTTAATCATTATTTATTTGTTGTTTATTTTTATTATATAATTTATTTTTTATGAATTTTTATATGATAATATTTATTTTCTAAATATTTTTTTAAGTGTAAGTACAATTTTACCACCGTAATTACATAAAGATTTCTAATCTAAGTGTGAAATGATCTTTTCCCTAACAAAAATTGATTTATTTGTTTTTAAATTGTACCATTTTAGTGTTTTGTCTCGCATGTATAATTAGAATAAAGTTGTGTTAGGTTAATAAGAAAGGTTAAGTTAGTTTTTCTCAAATAAGGTACTGCAGTAAAAACATCCCTTAATTTGTGTTTGTTTTAGGGAGTAGATTTGAGTGAATTTAAAAAGAAAGTGGAGTGAAGTTAAGTTGTTTTGATTAAAGGAAAGATTGTAAGATTTAAAAAAAAATGAGAGAAAAGTTTATCAGAATTATTGAGTGATATGATAAATTAAAAGAATAGTTTAATTAATAAGAAAATAAAATTACTAATTTACTCTTGTATATATAAGATTAAATATCTATTTTTCTCAATTTAAAAAACAGAAACATAATTTATCTGGATTCACAGAATAATCAAACCAAACAAATTAAACTCTCAGAAAATGACCATCAAGAATCACCCTTTTTTGAACATAAATAGACCACCATCGACACCTTTCAAATTCTAAAATAAAACATTCAATATTTAAAAGTCAACCTCTACCGTCACTAATGCATGTAAGAGAACAACTATGTGTTTGAAAATCTGATAAAAAATAAATTAAAATAAACAAAACAAAAAACATTAAATATTTACCATAATTTTCAAACTTAAATCCAAATAATTTATAAATTTTATATTAATTATATTTACTTCTACCATAATTATCTAATACAACTTATAAATTACAAATTTATAATATTTTAACTTAATATAAATTTTTTGTATCCAATCAAAAATCAATCTAAATAAGATATTAATCAATTTAATCTAATAATGTGACTTTTAATTAATTAAAATTGAATAATTTATTCAAAATAAAGTACTAATCAATTACATTTTAAATAATTACAATTTTTTTATGATAAATATCATTTTTCTCTAATAACGTAAAAAGTTTAAAATTACAATCTAATTAATTACACCCTTTTATAATAAATATTATTTTAGTTAATGACGTAAAAAAATTAAAATTTTTTCTATAATAGATTTAACAACAAAATTAAATTAAATCTTTTCCTGTATAAATTTTTTTGAAAATATTATTTTAAAAGGATATATTAATAATTCTTTTTACCGTAATGTTTATTAAATAAAAACATAATTTTTACCAAAAAAACAGTTTTTATTTTATTTAAATAATTAATATATTATACAATATAAAAAAACCAGAACAGTGAAAAAAAAAATTCTATAAGGACTAATATAATTTCTGTTAAAATCTCTCATTGTAGAAAAAAATCAATCTCTCTCCATTCATTCAAATATGTATTTACAAATTATTTCAAGTCAACTGAATTAAACACAATATTCACCCATAATTTTATTACAATAAATAAGTAAAAAAAACGCTTGAGTATAATTTCAGTAAAAATGGTATATGTAATTATTATACGTGATTCAACTCCAACTTATCAATTACTTGTTTCTGTTTAACGAGAGAAAAAAAAAACTTAAATTACTCAAACTGCATTTGAATTGAAATGTTCATAAATTTATTTTTTGTCAAAAAAATTATACAAACAAAAATAATTAAGTTATAAATGCTTTAAATAAATTAAATGCATATTTAATATTTTTTAACAAATCAACTGCAACTTATTATTATACTATGAGAAAGAAACTAATTTAATAATAATGAATAAAAATAAGAGGTGAAGAAAAGTATTAAACAAAGTGAAGGTAGGATTTGACATGTTTACCCCTGTGTAGCGATCCAAACCGCGGTTATTTTAAAGAGGAGAAGACAAAACGCAGCCACACATTTATCGATCGATTCACACAAAACACAATACAAGCTTTGCTGCTACACTACACCTACTACCTACTACCACTTCTACTAACCCATTCTCCTTTCACCGTTATGGTACCGGAAAGACAACACGGCGGCGGCGGTGGTGGAGGAGGAGGTGCGCCCCACGGGATCCTCCTGGCGGTGGTGGTGGCAATCGTCGTCTTGGTGCCCTTTCTGGTTGGGGATCAGGGCGAGGCCATAACCGAAGCAATCTCTGAGCTTCTGAGCCCATTGGGCCTCCTCCTCCTTCCCATCCTTCTCCTTCTCACCATCCAGTTCCTCTCCTCCGACCGCGGCTCCTTTGTCTCCGCCCTCTTCTCCACCGGCGAGCCCGACACCATCCACCGGGTGAGCGGCTCCCCCGTCGGCGTCGCACTCCTCCTCCTACTCATTCTCTTCCTCCTCTACAACCGCTTTTCCATCTTCGGTGGCGACGATTCCGATGATTGAAAATCAAATCATTTAAAAGAAAAGGTTACATTCGAATATTCCGGATCTGTCTCTCCCTCTTCTGCTTTTGCTAGTGCGATGATAATGTTGTATATGTACGTACATGTATGTACCTATTCTTTTTCAATCGAATCTATCGATTTAATTGGGATTATGGAAGTTAATTCAAGTCATAGTTGCCAGATTATTGCGCTAATTACCACCTGCTCATCTTATTAAGGCTTTGTTTTTGCGTTTAAATTTCAGTTAAGTTAATTATGTTTTTTTTTTGTTCCGCAACTTTGTTCTTGGAGCGTGCCATTTGTAGGGATCTGAATGAAAAATGTATTGGGAAGGTGAAAAGTGACAAAGTAAAGGGGCACAGAGAGAGAGGGTTTGTTTGAATTTGAAAGATCCAAGTTTTTAAGGAGATATAGATATTCCGTGTCGGTGATTTTCTTTTGCTTTTCTCTGTGATTCTAACATGGTATATTTATTTGTACATTAGAATGAAATTTAAAATTTTAAGGCAAAAACAAATAATTTGAAGTTAAAATTAATAGCAAAAGAATTAAATCTAATTGAAAAGCCAATTTTTTTTTTTACATTTATTATTTCATCCTTCGATCTTTCTATTTTAAAAATATATTTTTTAAAATTAAAATACCCTTTAAAAGTAAACATTTTCTTTGAATCTAATGTAACCAAAACCACCAACAAGGACGGCATGCGCTGACCGCTTTCACAACGTGTGGGCACCATGGTGTGGTCCCTACTTCCCGCATGCATAATCTTTTCTAAACTATTTTGTTATTAAATTGAAATTTGAAGCATTGATTGTTGTATATTAAACTAGTATAATTTTGTCATTGAGTTGTAATGATGTTTAAAAACCCATTTGTACACTTTTATGGCTAAGGATGAAATTCTATATATATTATTTGATTAGTCATCCTTTTTTATGTTTATTATTACTGACGTATATTGAGTATGACGTATATTTTTGTAGAAGTAGACGTGTCAAAGTGAGCCAACTCGGTTCATATGGGTTGGCTCACCACGAGCCGGGTTAAAAATGAGTGAACCTAACTCGACTCACTGTCTGGTGAGTCAGAAATTTTGTAACCCGGCTCAACCCACCACGGGTTGGTGAGTTAAGTGGATTGACTCACCAACCCACCTAAATTATTTTTTAGTATTTAAATATTTAAATAAATTTTTAAATAACCCATGAGATAACAATCATAATAAAATCAAGAACCAATATTTTGATCATGCTCACCACCGATATATGAAGAATTATTTCTAAGAAAGTATCCATTAGTCTAAGAAAGCATGACTAATATTACAAATTTTCTGTCATGCTATTCAACAAAATATAAATAAAAAAACTATACATTTTTTTTCATGCTAATTTAGAAAAAATTGTTTTTAAGACGGTTACTTGAGTAATTTACTACAAAAATTATAGCTAAAGATTAAAGTATCAACATATATATAACTTGACAATTAAATTAATTAAACATTCAAACTATTCAAATATAATTAAGCAACAAACTAGCATTTAACAATATGAAATTGTGAACAAATATTATAGGAGTAGTAAATAATTACTAAAAAAATTTAAAAAAAAATTAAAAAAATTAAAAAAAATTGTAAAAAAATGTTGGTGGGTTAAGTGGGCCAACCCACCTTTAAAGAAGTTGAATTTTTCTCAACCCAACCCGGTTCGAACCCATGATGAGCCGGATTGACTCACGAGTTGAAATCCATTTTGACATCTCTACGTAGAAGCGTTAGTTAGTGATGTTCCGCATACATCGATTAGGAACGTTTAATCTTAATTGTTGATCATGAATTCAAATTTGAAAAGGAAATAGTATTGAAAGACATAAGATTTTTGTTGTCGTTTATGGTAATTTTCCCAATTTCATAAAGAAAAAGGAATGTTGTTAAAGAGTAATTGGGTATGGTTTTTTGCTGTGATTTTGTGAGAGAATTTTGAAAAGTAAACAAATTGTAACATGCAGCTTTATATTGCGCAAAATTGAAATTATATACATAGAGACAGAGAATATATGAGTGGCTCCAAATATATATAAAATTTATTTTGTGGTGAAGCTGATGTTAAGTATTATTAAGTTAAGTTATAGAAGTGTGGAGTGACAATGTGAATCTTGGCGATAGAAAGATCCACAAAAGACGCTGACAAGTGTCTCTTTCTCATCTCATGATGTGAATTATTAGGGAGAAAATGGTTAGCACTGTTCATTGAATTTGACATTAAGAACAGAAAAACAAAGGAGATGAAGCATGCACAAATTTAACTAAATCCATTTTCTAAAGAGGACCAATTGACATTGTAAAATATATGAGATTGGAAGCACTTGGTTTATAGTGTCTTGGATAATAGTGTAAATTTGGACAAAATATCGTTGAATTTGACAGGAAACATAAATTATTGAATGAGTCAATACAACTGAGTTGTAGACACCCATTTGGATTGTAATAAAAAAAAATGGTAATGTATATTTAATTTTTTATTTTACATCTATTCAACGTCAATAAAATTATACTTTTATATTAAAATATAAAATAATTTAAGAAAATTAAGTAAAAACATAAAAAAAATATTTTTTATTAGATCTTAAATAGAAATAAAAAAATTTGACAGATATGCATATATAATTTTTCAACGAAAAGAAAAACACTAAATAACATGTTTAGTGTTAAGCAACTCATCATATTGTATTTTTTTTTTCCTTTACCACGTTGCTAAAAATACTTATTGTAGCTATTTCTTGCTTTTTAAATACATTAGCTATGAATTAAAAATCTCTTGTGCTCTTTTGTTTTATCCATCTAATGTTGTTTTAAAAATGTTTTGAATTTCAATAGGTTATTCGATTAAAAAGACCCCTTTCCCTCCATTAATTCTCCAAGCTAACAATTTAAGATAAAAACTTAAAAAAATGAAGAGAAGTTTATGTGTCATCACTAGTCACGATAACATGATTGATTTTAGGGACGCAAATAAATAAATGAGTTAGGTATATATTCTTACAACTCAAGTTTAACCTGATTCTTTTTTTGTAATTTGGTTTGTTTTTTTTATAGTTTGTTTAAATATTATCTCGTATTAATAGTTAAAATATGTCAGCAGGTTTATAGTTAAATAGGCTAAAAGGCTCAAGAGTCTATCATTGAAAAAATTGATTAGATTAAAAAACTCACAAAGTTAACACATGTATCACACATTAGATACAATTGAAGCCACAAAAAGAAAAACCTATCGCATTTTTATCAAACCAGTTCAAGTAAGGACATCATACTTAGTTGTTTGTTAGGCCATGATATAATATTGTATAATTTTATTAAAAAGATATTAACTAAAAAATAACATAACCTATTAAATTTATACTCGCTTTATCATACAACAACCTTTTCCAAGTTTTGACACGCGGAAAACAAAATATTTAACTTATGTACATCTATATTAAAAAATACTCTTATTTTTCATCTCCTAAACTCTTCTATTAAGTAAAATTCATACAAGCCTCTAAATCTGAGTCGCATTTTTTCATTTGACCGATTTCAATAAAAAAACTCACATGAATTTTAACGAATAAAAAACATAAAAAAACAGCATTACAAAATATATTTCAAACACTTTTCTGATACATTAACATATCGTAATCAAATTAGAATTGTTATCGAAAAACTCTAATCACCGCAAAAATGTGAAATTTAATTTCTTTGATTCTTTTGAAAAAACTCAATCTGTACTTCTCTGAAGAATACATTCATCGTTTTAAAAACTCGAAATGGTAATTGATTACACGTTTGAACAGCGATTATTATAGTTAGGCTTTTTTATATGGCAGTAACAGACTTAACGATAGAATAAAAATAAAAAATAATTTACAGTTGAATCCAATTTAACAGGCATCAAGATGGACATAATATCACACAAGAGACAAATATACATTTGAGCAAATTTAATTTGAATACCAACAAAAGATCCATTTTTTTTTTTTGTAAAATGAAGAAAAAACCTTTAAAACTATATTGCTAGGAAACGCGAGAGCAATTACATGAAGATTGAGATGATGAGTGAAGAAGAGAAAGCGAGTGGCTTTAACGGGGTACTCTTTTTCTACTTAGTATCTCTTGTTCTTTTAGTCGATGTTGGAACCTTGCGAGGCGAGCTTGAAGACTCACCAGGCTAGCTGCTTTGCGAGAAAGCACAAAACTCAATTGAGTTACATAGTTGTCAATTAGACTTCCTGGCTGGTCCACTTCTGCCAATAGTTTCATTTCCTAACAACCAAAGCCAATACCACTATGAGCTCCAACAAACAATTACTATGCAAAAACAAAGTTTTACTTATTTTCTTGACATTACTAAGAACCAGAGATAACACCTAAAAACAAAATTGAGGCTGGTAGAGGTTAAGTGTGTGAGATATTTGAATAACAATAGTTACACTACACAGTTAATAGAGCATGTACCACCGATGACTCAAATACTCGTGTATAGACGAAAACAACATGCAAAACATCATATCATATTGGACCATTCCTAAGAACCCTAAAATTTTTGTGCCATCAAACATTAAACACATGCATATCAACGTGCAGGTATGAAAATACAGAAAGCAAATTGACGGATGTCAAGTGCAATGAAAAAACTCAAGCCCTGAAGTTACCCAACAAAAAGAAATTAGAAATTGCATTTGACAATGTTATTGAGAAGTTAGAGAAAAATTTGCCCAACTTACTTCACGAACAATCTCCATTGTGTCCTCAATTTCTTTCCTATGAGCAGCAATTAGTGCTTCTTCCTCCTGCAGAAGCATAAATTAAACAGATACTCAAAAGTGTTACAGTAAACTTTTAAACTGAAAGAGGATAGCTCCAAACATTTGAGAAACCTCAAGTATAGCGCTGATATTCACGTCAGAAGAGGATTCTGTTTCAGACTGCCCCGATCCAGTGCTAACTGTGTTATAATTTCCTGTGTTCTGCTGCTTGGAACTTGTGGTGTTATTAGAACCATTGGAATCCCTTTTTACCCAATTTATAGATCTTTCGGATTTGTCCTCCTTGGTTCCTTTTCTGCGTGGAGGAGACACCTTTTGCACTTTCTCATCTGTAACATTTAGGGAATAAGAGTTCATCTTTTGACTGGTAGAATCACCGTAAGAATTCTTTACTTCAAACCTTTCCCTGTCCATTGGAGCAGAAGCCAGGCTTTTATCTTCTCGCCCATTGTATGAATAACTAGAAGAGAAACTTGATAGTTGTTTGTCAACATCAGTGGAAGAGCTGTACAAAGATCTTTCCTTTTCTACAGCTTTTCTGCCCAAGTCCGTTGCTTTTATCTCTTGACGCTGACCATTAGAATCCTCTGCACCCATGCCAGCAAGAAGTGAAGATGTTGGTGAAGCCTCTTTATTCACTGGTGGAACTGGATTTGGGGCCTGGTCCTTCCGAGGATTTCCACTCTTGGATAGACTTTTAACTCTGTTCATATGAGACAATAATGGTTAATATCTAAAAACATGTGTATACGAAAAAGTGCATCCAGTTATGAGCATAGTCTTCTTAATTTACAGTTGCAAAACACATACCGGTCTGCATATCTCAAGGTATTAAGTGTGTGTTCACAAGACCCAGCATTTGGGGATATACAAGAGATCATAACAGTTTTTGAATTTCCAACAAAGGAGTCACGGAGCACTTCCGTAAGTTTGCTTCCCCGAAAAGGAATATGGATCTGATCATTATCCAAAGCCCGGATGCACTCCTTCAAAGCCAAAAGACTCTTGTTGATTTCAGCACCTTCGATCCTGCGGTAGTGATACAATTAGCGCCAAAAGTGAAGAGATCGGCTACTACAAGACACAAAGCAGGGATAGAAAGGAACTCAAGGAAGCCAACCATGACCAATCAAACCATGTTTTGCGGCAGTTACATGAAAATAACAACACACTATAAATCAAACAACAAACAAACACTTGGAATTTGCATCCCTTTGTTGCATCCATTTTCCAATCCACCCATGTATGAATCCAACTAATTTGCCAATTCATTGGCATAAAAAATTAATGAATTAAATCAATAATTATTACTATATGATTAACAGACAATCAATCATATTTTTAAAACAATGGACCGAGATATTGGATCAATGTCTGCGAAAGGAGCAAACGCCCACCAGGGTCCCTTTGAAAACAAACCTCATCAGGACAGAAATTTTTAGTTGACCAGAAAAAAAAAAAATTCATTTTTAAATAGATGAAGTGGATTCATCCGTGAAAAAAATGAATGAATGGGTAAGATTTTACTTTTTATAAATGAGTAATGAGTAGATTAATCTTTTCAATAAATTGATAACATACCATAAATGAAATAATAGTTTATTTTTTCCAATCATTTTAATCCACTGCAAATTTATCCAAAACATTCATTTTATCGAAAAGTAGCAATAGATGATTAAAATCATTTGTGCAACTAAGTAGTCCCTAAGTATATTATACTAAATCTATTTGCAACATTGAATACATGATAAATTGAAATTTCATTTTTATTACAAGTTGACAATATCCTATACATGTACAGTAGCTACAAATCAGGTTATGAAATAAACCAAAACAAGCTGATTCCATTTACCTTTGTCAACTAGAGAACAGTTTATATGTCCTGCTCTTATCATTTTAAATATAGTAAAGAAAGGAGTCGGTAAATGAAGTTCTAAAAAGTAAAACATAACAAACGCATATAACATTAAACAAGCAGATGGTTTATGCAAAAAGATAATTTAATGGAAAAGTACCTTGTTTGACGGTCATTGTCAGTAGTATCAGCACCTCTTTCACTTCCAGCAAGATCAATAAAAGATATCTTCCCCACAACCTTCCCACTTTTTGCCTCATTTCCATCATTATTGTTCCGCTTACTCTCTTTTATCTCATTGTGCTTCTTTACAACCAGTTGCAAGATAGCATGGGACCTGGAGGACTCCTCATTTGCACCAGTTGACCCCGTACTTCTGGCTGCATTACCCTTTTCAATGAATTCTTTGACAATCTGTACATCAGACACTTCAAATTCTTGAAGTCCTACAATACACACTTGCTGCCGTCCATCTTCTCTCATGCAGAGTTTTCTGTTCAAAGCAAAACAAACACAGCCACTCAGTAATCTATATAAACAGATTGTACTTCCAAGCAGATATAATATGCAAGGTGATAGCACGGAGTAAACAAAACAAAAGAATATGCGTTTTAACTGGTTACGTATGTGTAGAATCCATAAAACCCCGAAAAAAAAAAGAAAAAAAAATCAAAAC
>Ga0099823_1008452_pt1 | contig 10472 bp, 8 predicted proteins | sample CowpearedBW_FD_76831 | JGI IMG/M metagenome (GOLD analysis project Ga0099823, IMG submission 76831) | Root nodule microbial communities of legume samples collected from California, USA - Cow pea red BW | ecosystem: Host-associated > Plants > Roots > Nodule | place: USA: California | collected...
AAAAAATAGAATATATATATATATATATATATATATATATATATATATATATATATATATATATATAAGTGAGTACAAATCTTACATTATAAGTCGATTTTGTAGGGTTGAATTAGGTTTAAAGTTTATTTTTTAAAACAAATTTTACATTATGTCAAATAATCCTTAGCCCACAAATTATACTTTCCTTGGCAGGTTGACTATTTCATCGATTGCCACTATTACAGAGAATCTGAAAAACTATGGGTGATTGGTGGCACTAATGCTGGTACTATGGGTTACTTTCCTGTAAATTACAAAGGAGTGGCAACAATTGGAGGTGCAGAAGCAATTCTTGAAGGTGGTCACACAAGTGTTATTAGGAGTGTTTTACCAATGTCAAAAGTTCATTCTAACAGTCCTAGCCATGGCATTTTTGGATGGACTGGTGGGGAAGATGGTAGGCTATGTTGTTGGCTCTCTGATGATTCCTCCGAATCAAATCGATCTTGGATTTCAAGCACATTGATTATGAGGCCAGAAAAAACTCGCAAGAAAAATCGCCATCAACCCTACTAGCAAACAACATTCCATTAACTCTAAATAGTTCGATACTGATGAAGGAGCAATTTTTGTTTTATTCGCCACCAGTTACTTCTATTTGTTGAAAAGCGTTGGATTTTGATAAAAACTATGTATTTGTTGTCAGATATGTCCTCAACTGCATGTAATATTTGTACGTTGCCCTTTTTGTTTTTCCAAAATGCACAAATCACTTTATCCATTTTGTAATCTTGTATCTGTATGGAGTATTATTATTTGATGTTTTTAAAGTTGTTGTTTACTAGATTGCTTTGACCATATTTATTTATTTAGGCATGCAACGACCTCACCAAATTATTATCCTGAGTTGTGTACACAAATGACGTTCACAAACCTTCATAAATTCAAAATAATTCTTGAATAAAATTACGTAAACATTCTGTAAACTCAATTCAACAATATACCTTTCAAAAATCAAAATATTCGAATAAAATTTTCAAACAAAAATTCCGACACAGATTGCAAATTAAATTCTCATTTTTTAATATCAAATTTTAATTTATAACATACTTTTGATGCACACTACTCTTTACAAACTTATAATCTGAACAAAGACAATGTAATCAATCATACAAATGTTTCCCATTGGAAACATTGGCACGCGATCCCTGTAGCAACGGAATTAGCAGTTTTATTTTTTTTCAAAATGCAGAGATGCTGAACAACAGTTATGAGAAACTCGTCAAAATCTAATTCCAGTTGACTCATATAGATAAAAAAAAAAAAGAGGAATATTCTAATGCTCCAAATAGTAATAATAGTGATTAGGTAGCAAATATTGGCATGAGGAATAATCATTTCGCCATTTACTAAAACATGAGTTCAAGTGAAGACCCCAAAAGTTTTATGTACAATTCTCTTAGTAACATCTCCAAATATACCAAACTCTATTCAACACATTGCTCCATCATTACTCTTGACATTTTTTGATTATAAACACAAGAAAAACATTGGAAGCTAAAATCCAAGAATGCACAAGGAAACACGGGCAGTGAAGTTGCAACCGATACACATTAAAGACGAGCACAAATGCCCTCTGAAAGTAGTCAACTGGTCCATCTGAAGTAGTTTACGCCACCAGTAAAAATCAGCCTCTACCTCGCCCTGTATGCACCAAAAGAAATATACATTGGACAATATTTGATTATGATGATCACAAATCAACACTAATAATTTAAGACTACTAAAGTTACTGCTGGGACCAAATTAACATTTATTAATTAGTGGTATCAAACCACTAAAAAATATGAAGGTACCAATTTCATTGCAGATCAATTTTGGAGTTACCAAAACCTTACTTAACCCAATAACAACACTTTTACACTTCAGAATTTTCATGCTTCATCTAGTTTAGGTGAAAATGAAGAAAAAATAGTATGAAACTCTTTAAATCCTGGCATGGTGAAGTATAGGACAAAATCTACAAATGATTGAAGAAAGGGTGATACGTGCAAAGAGGACTGTGATTTACCTCTGTTTCCACCAGGCTTTCCGCTAGGGCCAGCCTTGCCTCGACCTCCTCCAGCTCCCTTGGTACTACCATCATCAAAACCACGCCCAATTCCTTTTGGTTGGCGTCCACCGGCACCTTCTTCTCTGCCTCTTCCCCTCCCACGCCCCACACCAGGTGGTTTACGATCTGAAAAAGAAGATATTAATCAGAGAATGTCTAGATTTTTCAATAACCAGAAGGCAGTATCAGACGCAGGTATACACAGATAAATTTTATCTAACGGACAAAATTGGGTGTTAACATATTTCTAATTCAAAGGACCTACTAACGATTGAGGAACCTAAATTCTCATGGCCCTACACTATCTATTTACTGAAACTGTCGGTATAAGGTTTGAGGGTCCTCATCATGTCCACTTCAACACAATTTTCAAACTCACATCCACAATTTAATTCTACTTAAACTCACCCACCAACTAGATGCCAAAACAATGCTTACCTGCTCGGGTCTTGGTTTCTTCTTGAACTTTGTCAATAACCTAAAGTAATAACAAAAAATAAAATTTAGAAGAATATATGTATATATCATCACTAAAAAAACTCTTAATTCTATTCACTGAAACGGGCCAAATGCACAATTCTCCCACCACTGCAAGGTTAAAGAGGGATTGAGATGAGTGCAGCTTTTGTCTACAGTCAAAGTTTCAAACTCAGTATTCAGCAATTTGGAACCTTCATCAGCAGGTTCATATTTTATTTCGATGAATCAGAGATAAAACATTTAAAATCTGAACCATCCTATTGTCATCAAACAGTTATAACCAAAATGACTGAGTGAATGAATGCAGATTTGACTGCAATTATTTCAGTTAGCTTAAGCACGCAAGGATCAGGCTTTTTTCTATGACCACCAGATCACAAGGTAACAACTCTACCGTTGTCAAAGCTTCATCTTCTTCTCAACCCATTTTCCAAAAGTTTTTTTTTCACAATTGGACTGTTCGGGATAGCAGGTCTCGGTCTTAAGGTGAGTAGTTGGTTATATTCAAGTCTCAATACCTAGTGAGGCTCATTTAGAATAAGAAACCCTAGTTTTTGTTTCATCTACTTGGTGAGATCCATTATCCCACTACCCCTAATAATAGGGTGGATAATAATTGTTCCCAAGTCTATAAATATGAACACTAAAGGAGGATAACATACATTGAATGTTTCTAGCTTAAGCATCTCCTTAGCTTTTGCTGGAATAATAATAAAGAAAATCTCTGCTACACACCTCATCAGGAACTCGAAGGTACTTTATTGTATTGCCTCGTATGTAGCATTCAGGCATCCTCCAAAATCTATCTCCATCCTACATTGCCAGTTTCAATGAAAATCTATGAACAAACATTTCCACCTAAGTCAAATTACAAGGGATCGACAAAAACAAAATTACTTTAGACGTGCAAATGACTTCTCGGAGATGGATGTTCATCCATGTATCGCAATTAACCAAATGGCCGTTATAAGTCTCTCCATTTTTCAGTTCCACCAACTGTTACACAGTCATAACATCAACATCAACATCATCAAAATAATAGAAATCAAACCAAAACATAATAATCATTATAATGAGGAATCACTTGGTATAAAAAAAAACGGAACATAATGAACAAGTGAGTTACCATTGGGTGGCCTTGGGCAGTTTTGAGAAGGGAGAGAGGAAGCTGCAAGGAGTTTACACAAAATGGGGGGTAAAAAGGTCAAATCATGTACAGTATAATGTAAGGTTAAATAACAGTAACGGTAACCCTAGAGCTTAAAATTATACGACGAGTTGGAGGGAGTTCAATCCTAGTCAAGTTTGTTTACGATTTAAAATGTTAAAGTTAGCGCTTTCAAAGAAATGGGTTGGAGAAAGTGAGGTGCTTACCATGTCGTTGATAAGAACTGCGGTGGATGATTGAAACTGTGCGTTCGAAGAAAAACGAGGGCGGAAGAGAAGAGAGAAGGGAAGGAACACACTCTCTCTCTACAAAACGTGTTCAATCTTTTTCCCAAAATTGGGGAAGATTTATGAAAGTAGATTTGGGTACAAAATAATACTGGCAATTTTTTATTTTAAGTTTATTACTTAATCTATAACTATATATAAAGGAGATTATTTTTTTGTCCACATTTCATAATTCCAATTTTACCCTTTACAATTTAATTATTTATTAAATTTTTAAAAATTAACGATTAATTTTACAAGTTTTTATAAAACTATTTACTTATCTGCTTCTTCTCTTTTCTCTTACTATTCATTAACAATTATTTTTCTCATATTTTCTCCATACATTTCACTTTAATTTTTATAAATATATTTTTATTATGTTCATTATAACATTACAATATCATCAATTATAAATATAATTCAAAAAATACGTTCACACAGACGCGATAGTGCCTGTATTTACCCTAGTTTTTATAACTAAGTTATTTTGATTAGAAAATATTATATATTTAATACGAATTTATTCAATGCATATTTAATTTACCTATTATTAAATATATAAGATGAAAAATAATCCTGTGCGTATCAATATTGGGCATATGATATACCTTTTTCTAAAGATTATTTTTTCAAATTTTGAATATGTACTAAAATAAATAATTTTATTTTAAGAAAACATAATTAAGAATTTAACTTTAATACATGACCATTTTCAATATTTTTAATAGAATCAACCATTTAAAAATTACTATATATGTACAATTATAAAATTAAAAATACTAATTTCATGATAACCTCTAATCGGACAACAATAAAAAAATCTTCATAGAAATTCACCGTTTTATTCGTTACTCTGAGAATATTAAGCAACTTAGGAACTCTAGTGCGTAAGAAGTATCATTCAAAATAGGGTTAAGTATGTTTTTAGTCCCTGAACTTTGATCCAAAATTGGAATTGTTTACGCCGTTTGACACATTCTTAACTCAATATTTACTGAGAAATGTATTCAAAACCTAAAAAAAAGTTAACAAAATTGGGTTAAAAGGACTATATTCATTCATTTTTAAAGTTTAGGGACCAAAATTTATCAAAGTTTCGACCAAGAATGAATTCCAATTTTGGATCAAAGTTCAGGGACTAAAAACATACTTAATCCTTCAAAATATTTAAACTAACAAACATTTATCAGGACTGCGGTTTTGTCCAAATCACACGACTAGCATTTTCTTTGATATATTAAAATGTTTAGTCTTTCTTCAAAAGTAAATATTTAGTTAATATTTATTTTTAAAATTGCCACATTTACTTGTGTTTCATGTTTCGTAACAAATAGTCCCTGAACTTTACTCGTCTCACATCTGTGTTCTGATAAATCATTGTACGATCTAGAAATACATACCGAACATTTATTAACTTTTAAAAAAAATAAAAAATAAAGCAACCTAAGAACTCCATTGACACGTAATGATCACAAATCACACATAACTTCTTCTATTAAGCAGTTCAGAGTGCCAATTAAGAGTCTGTTTAAGCATTTGAATAGACCGTAAGCAATAGTATAAACAGTTTTCTCTTTCAATATTTGCCATCTTTTTTCTGCTGTTTCATTTACCGATAATAAATCAACATACAATGTCACCATACAACTGAACCAAGAAATGTAGGTAACCTCTTTGAAAACTGAATTTCCAAGCATAGTTACCAGGAATAGAAGTTCCTACATTAAAGAATAATTCCCTATTTCCCTTTCGTCATCCCGTAATTCATACAGTAAGTTGAAAGAATGAAACATAAAGAAAGGTCAGCTGAAGCTGTGACCTTTAAATAGAATAGGACCCATATTAATACGTATGAAAGATCTGAAAAATCACTGCACTAAGCAACATATAAAACCTAAAGCTTCTTCTTAATAGAAATAGTCCAAAGAAGATCTGAATCAGACTGTACTGTAACAATTTCTCCTTTTACAATGTTCGATGTGCTTATTAAACCTCCAAATCTCATTGCCGTCTCCTCTGAGATAAACAAATTAAAAAGTTCATCATCAGATAACATTTATAAACAATATCAGAATTGGGTGATTGAAAAAGGAAATGGAAGTTGAAAATTTTTATTATAAGAAACATTGATGCCTCCATCAGACTAAAGCATCGTATTCACTCCGTTACCATCCTACTCAAGCAGTAGCTCAGGAAGTACAGTTTCATTACAGACTAACATATTTACAGTAATCACCTAACATTATTATTAAAGAACTAAACGCATTACTTACCGAGGTCCCATTTGAGTCCTGTGGTTGTAGAGCTTCCAGACGGCGTACCAATTGGAATAAGTCCACAATGGGGACCCTCAACAGAAGATTGAATAAAGATTTTATGATACCGATTCTTTGGAAGAAGATTAATGAGACAATCATCAGATAGAAGGATAATCCGTGTGTTGGGAAATCGACACAGAACATTAATATTGCCAATCTCATGGTCGAATCTCCCACCAAGTGCTCCAGCAACAAGAATGCATTGCTGCAATTGCCAAGTTGAGTGAATTTCAGAAGTACAACTAAATACTCATAGCATGATAACAATTCCTTACAGCCAAAATGGAATTAGAGCAGACATGGCCAAGACTTGTTCATTTCAGTTATTCTAAAATTATCTTAGTCCATGAGTTCAATCCCCAGAGCGGCTGGGACCTCTCTCCAAACGAAAATCAGAAAATAGATAATACAACCAAGTATTCAACTCACCTCTGATCCATCAATCTTTGGGGCGAGGTCACGTATGTATGTGACACATTTGTGTAAATCTGTGGTGTCCTGATCATGGGACTCATCAATTATCTTAGTTCCCTGCAGGAAGAAAACTAGCATAAGACCCTTGACATGATTTATACAAGATGTACATATAGCAGTAACATAGGAATAAAAAATGGTACTTCGGTGTGAATAATAAAGTTGCCTTTTCAATTCATTTTCTCTTAGCTTGCACAAGTGCAAGCTTAGTCACAAGAAAAAAAAATTTGGTCCTCGAAGTACCATTTTAACATCCTCCCGTTAGTCGTGCTGTTAATGAAACTATTTTGAAGTCCTTTAAGTGCTGCTAGATTGGACTGTTTAAAACATGTGTAGAACTTGCCCCTTTGTTTCAGACGTGTATCTATTTGATCCCTCTTCTTCAAAAAAACATAAATTTTATCCTTTAGAATTAGAAGCAACATATAACATTAGTGTCCTTAACTTGTAACATTTTGTCTGATGAGAACAAGAAATTGTTTGACTTAGGAATTTATTCTGCATATAACAAGTACATCCATGCTCTCTATAGTTTATTTTCCTATTATCAGTTATTTAACACGAGATACATATCAGTAAATCTCTTGAAACTCAATTGATTCCAGTAATTGTTAAAATGCAAATTTTAGTTGTCGAAGGTCACAATTCGGACTATTGAAAACAAAATAACTGTGTACGACAAAGGGAAGACCCTTGAAATATTGTAGAAAGTAAAGTGAACATGAAAGGTTGATTCTTCAGCAAAATAGTCTATTGTCATTATGATAAATTTTTAACTCTACTTTTATGCGAAATTTTACTCTCACTATACCAGACATTGTCTGCGTTCTGTGATTGGAATTTGAGATGGTAAATTTGGGACTAAGAATTATTGTAACGATTATTTATTCACGTTTAAAACCGTCCAGTCTTATAATTAAGGGACTACGAAACAGTTTCATTACCAGAGTGAACAACAGGATAAATGTCACATAACTTTGGGGACCACTTATTACTTTTTTAATACTTTAAGGACTAAGTAAGAGATAAAATAATAATTCGAGGACCAAATTGATGGCTTACTGCACAAAAAACCATAACCATGTATATTACATGGTAGAGAGGGAAATACCAGTTTTGCATAGAAGTCAAGTACTTCTTTCCGTATTGAATCCATATCTCCTTTAATTGCATCAGGCTTGTACCTGAAACAAACCTAACAAGTTAGTCAAAAGGAAATCTGCAAACATATACCGAAGATGCCAAAACATGCTACCAGAAATTAACAATAGCAAAACACTGACAATAGTACTGAAAACAATAAATGTGACACCGTTTGCAGTCTAACAAAGTCCTCCAACAATTATACTGCATAGACTAGAAATGGAAATGTAGATCGTTTGGAGAGCTTACACCATGACATCAATCCTAGATGCAAAGTGTACAAAGAAGCATTCTATAAGAAAAGTTAGATCATTGGCTACCACTCAGAAGAAGGATGACTTCTCACAAATACCCCATAATAACTCCACCCAGATACCCAGATACGTATAAGTGAAAAGAAAAATAAGGAAATATATCATCTCTAATAAGGTAACATCAAATGCGGTACATGAGAATTCCACGACAAGAAGAAACAAACAAGGCACTGGAAAGCACTATCTGTCACCCAGGACCAGAGGTAAGTAAGAGTGACATAACATTGTTTCTATGGAGCAGATTCGTCATGATCAATCATAATGATGGGAACATGGACTGATTTCTTTAGTACAACAATGGAAAAAAAAGGATTAACAGAATCTAATTGATGTAGCCTGCAGGAACTCAAAATCCTATTTGGCTATTTCCTTTTCTGATCCACTTAGCCTCACTCAAAGCCACTAAGAACTTTAAGAAGCCCAGCCCCACCACAAATACGTAAAATAGAAGTAAAGAAAAAATCACAGCAGCTTGAAACTCTCAAGAAAGACATCGAACTCAAAAATCACAAACGTTAGAAAATTCCCATCATGTAAAAGAAGAAAAAAAAACGTCATTTCCTAACAAGAACCAGCCTTTTGTGAATTTGTAAGGACCACTGAATGAGAGAACTCAAAAGTGATGATAGGAAAGTCAGAACTTTTCATTCAGCAACCCAATTGCGAGACACACGACAACCACAAGCACAAAGTCACGCAAACGGAACTAAGCTAAAGAGAGAAACAAAACCTCAGGAAAAGAAAAAAAAAATCAAAATTTAAAATTTAAATGAAAAATAGGAACCTGGAGCGAACATGGGAAGGTTGTTGATGCGGGAAGAAAAGAGGCATTTCATCATACACCCTATTGGCACCTCCATCGGCGCAAACTCGCACATGAGCTGCACCCATAAATGCATGAATGAACAATCAACAATCAACACATTAAAGAAAGAAAAAGAACGGATGAAAGGGTGCAGGGAGAATACCGTGGTCCCAGAGCAGAGGAGCAAATTTCGGAAGACTCTGATTGAGAATAACGAGAGCGTAGTTGAGAGAAAGAGAACACGCGGCGTTGGGGTTCTCCGGCGAAAGAAGAAAACTCGAACAATGACACATCAAATCCATATTTTTTTTTCACAAGATGCTTCTTTTGGGAGGCGAGATATCTGTTATGCTCCCAAACTTTCCCTGACGCTATATTCCACACTTTAGTATTCTATTTTTTGTTCCAACAACGACGGTGATAATATTATATTAATGCACTTGCTTCTTCTCCCTTTTTTCAATCATTCGCTGCTTTCTGTTCCCATTCAATGTGCTTGCTTGGATCTGATAAAATAAAATCCCAACTGCAACCAAATTCTAATAAACCTCCTCTGCCATATACGCGCGATGAAATTACAGTTACAACCCCAACGATTGGATTTGATTCAATTCAATTTTGGTGTGCAGTGGAAGACGTGGGAACGCGAATACCATACGCGCAACAAGTTCCAGTTTTGTACCACATGCCAATTTTCACCCCTTCATAGTTCCACGTCTTTTCAGTCAAATTTATCAGTTCATATTTTCGGTAATTATTCTGTCAAATTATTTACCTTTTTTATACACATTCTTTCAAAAATTCACCTTAATATCTTGCCCAATCAGTTGCAGATATTTTCTTTTTAACTTTTTTTCCTTTTGTTTAAGACTTAAATATATATTTGCTCTTTGTAATTATTCCGATTACAAAAAATAAAACTATACCGATATTTTTTTATGCACCACCGCTATTTAATAGGTAAAAATTTATTATTATCTTATAAAATTAAAATCAGTTATTTGTTACAAGAAATAAAGTTCAACAACTCAATCAATATTCAAAGTTCATATGGCGAATATTCTTACAAGCATACACTTAAACTCCATTACTCTCTTAATTCGTACTTTAATATGCACTTTTATTGACGTGGTCGACTTGTACTAAAAGAGATCGATACATCACTGATCTTTATAATTGAATGAAAAATGTTAAAATTTAGTTTAGGTTTTAGTTTTTAAAATTGTTATTTTTAAGATATTATAAATCAATTCATTTTCTATAATAAGTTTATTGAAATTAAATAAGATTTTCTCTTGTGGAAAATTCTGCGTAAAAATTCAAGCAAGTCAATTTTTAAAAAGCTATTTTATGGAGGCCGCCTTTTTATTTACGTTGACCCTCATTTGTTCAAAAAAAAAAAAAAA
>Ga0099823_1008457_pt1 | contig 10466 bp, 12 predicted proteins | sample CowpearedBW_FD_76831 | JGI IMG/M metagenome (GOLD analysis project Ga0099823, IMG submission 76831) | Root nodule microbial communities of legume samples collected from California, USA - Cow pea red BW | ecosystem: Host-associated > Plants > Roots > Nodule | place: USA: California | collected...
GTTTTTTTTTTTTTTTTTTCTTTTTGGAGACCTATTCTAAATCTTCGTGCTCTTTTTTTATAAAATCTTCTTGTAAAAAGGAGGTGTATTGGGTGAGTCTCCCGTGGAAAATGGCAACAATTGCGCTTTCTTGAGTATTATTCCAAGTATAGAGTTCTGGTTATTACTTTTTTATAGAAAAAAAACCTCATTATAAAATATATGGAGAAAGTACAACAGCGGGAACTGTGCTGGTGAGGTGAGTTAACTGCTTACCTCCAAATTAGATGAAAATGAAAACACTATTCTGAAATAGATTATTTTTACTTTGGTCTATCATTCTGGTTTGGGATTTTTCCATGAACTTGTAAAAATGAACTAAGAAAATTTAATTGTTTATTGCTACCAATTTCCATTAATTTGAAATAATATTTTTTCATTGACAGTACTTGATTTCTACAATTAAGTTTACAATTTCACTATTCTGGTTTGACATATTTGCATGCACGTAGGTATAAGTAACATGTTTGTGTGGGTCGGTATGTATGTAATTGTAAATTGTAATTAGGGTCTCTTCTCCTAAACTTCTCTGTAAATGAGGATTTTGGTGTATATATTAAGGCCGTTCCAATATACAGGACAGCAAAAGGAAATCCTCCTGTTACTTTTTCCATAGCTGCATGTGAAACGCAGAATGTTAGTGTTTCTGTTTTGCCGAGTTTTGGGCTGTCTGAAGGAAGTAGCATAACCGCAAAAGGCATGTGGAGTAAAATGGTGAAGGTACTGGTTACCCCTCTTTTTGGGGATTTCTAAATGATATTTATAGTTTTCCACAAGGTTCTTCCAAATATTTTTGGTATGGAAAGTATGTAGAATTGGTTCTAATTGAAATTATTATATCTTTTTAAGGATGGTCAATTTGACCAGGAGAATTTCAATTCTGGTCCTAGCATGCCCTCATCACTTGGAGAGACACTATGTGCTGCTGTTGCAGCTACAGCTTGGGTTGAACCCCATGGAAAGTGCACCGTTGCATTCAGTCTTGCATGGTCATCTCCAAAAGTAAAGTTCGTGAAAGGTTGCACTTTCAACAGGTAATCAATGTTACGATAGAATATTAGGTAGTTAATATTTATCCTTGACCAAGGTCTCTATATATTAAATAATAGTTGTATGCTTGCACCTGCCTGTACGAGTGAAGTTGTTCATGATATGATTTAACTAGCTTCAACTTTGTTACATGAGCTGCATTTTAGATTTAGAAAAATTTGAATGATACTTTTAGTTATTGGTAAATCAGATCTGCCTTTGAGTAGCTAAGCTTAGATGAAGATTTTTTAAATCTCTCTCACTCGGTTCCAACAGAATCTTGTGATTTAAACAGGTGGTGGATACTAAATTGGGCAAACCAATTTCTCATATAATTAATTAGGGAGGCCATTTTGCTTTAAAAGCTACGCTTTTCAATTGTCTGCTGTTTTTTTTTAATGGTATATCAAATTCTTGGTTTATTTTAGAGGCATATATGTATGGTAAAATTGACCATTGTATCTCTTGATATTGTATTCTTATTTTTTTCTTCTATGAAGGTATTCTTGCTTGCCTGCTCTTAATTATTATTACAAATGACTATCTTGATTTGTTATCTTGTATTACATGATCCCATTGAAATGTGATTATCCTAAATAAAGTTTTACTTAGGCTCCAAATGAATAGTGTCACTCCTGCTTTATCTGTGACAGCATAAACTTTTTAATTCTTTTTTTTTTTTTGGAAGAGATTGTGCCTGTTGTTGCCAAACATGCAGCCTACGTACAACCCAATATCTTTTGTATAATTATATTTTATTGTTAAATTTGCTTGATTCTTTTACCGCAGGAGATATACAAAATTTTATGGGACTTCTGAGAAAGCGGCAGTGGACTTGGCCCATGATGCTTTGACAAGTATGTTGTATGGTTTGATTATTGATATTCTTCAGGCCTATGCTTTACTTGCATTGGTTGTATATAATCACATTTCAAAACAGAAAAAATATACAAATGTTTCTGATTGATGGTTCCATCTGTGACATATAAAAACCTTATTAGATTTTTGAATTCTAAACAGATTACAGCCGGTGGGAAGAAGAGATTGAGAAATGGCAGAATCCTATTCTCAAGGACGAGACACTACCAGAATGGTAATTCTCAAATTTAACTTCTATAATATTTTAATCATGAAGTATCACTGAATTTTTTGTTTCTTTGCTTGTTATGGGTCAATTCCAGATTATTATTATTTTACGATCAAATGTAGGAAGCTTTTATAGTCTTGGTGTCCACTAAATTAGCCCGAGCAAAACTTGGGTTTTTTCAGTTGATGTTTGGCAGCTTACTTTTGTGCAAGGTTTTAGACTTAAAAAACTTCACTTTGTTCTAGAAATTAGTTTCCTTTGTTCAAAGGTTGGGTTTATGGGACCTTAAGTCAGAGGTATTCAGTCACAATTTCATCTAGTAAAACGTAGTGTTACTTCTGTTTTCAAGTAAAGACTGATTGATCATGTATGCTCTTGTGTAATCTCTTTTGTCTTCCTCTACCTTGACTTGTGAAGCTGTCCTATCTTTTTGTGGCTTATATTGTTCCAGGAGAAGATATATTATTGTATTTGTTATTTATTTTTACAGGTACAAATTTACATTATTTAATGAACTCTACTTTCTTGTTGCCGGAGGAACAATTTGGATTGGTATGTATATTAGCACATTGTACTGTGGTTTTATTTTTTATTAATGTTTGGGTTTTTCATTGGAGATGCCTATTGTCATTTAATTCTTAATAAGATCTTTAAAACTGCTTAATCTTTCTGCCAGACTCTCCTTTGCTATCTTCAAGTATGCGGAATGGCCAAGATCGAGCAAGGGAGTTGGAAAATGCAGTTGTCAAAGGAACTGAAGATAAAATAAATGGCAGAAAAAGGACGGTTGTGGACCGCACAACAGATAGTACCTATGAATCTACCGCTACTACAGGAAATAATTGTGTGGATGAAAATCTATATGGACATGATAATGATGATGATGTTGGAAGGTTCTTGTACTTGGAAGGGGTGGAGTATATCATGTGGTGCACGTATGACGTGCACTTCTACGCATCATTTGCTCTTCTTGAGCTCTTTCCTAGGATTGAATTAAATATACAGCGTGACTTTGCTAGAGCTGTCTTGTGTGAAGATGGAAGAAGAGTAAAGTTTCTGGCAGAGGGAAACTGGGGAATTCGCAAGGTTTATGGGGCAGTGCCACATGATCTGGGGACACACGATCCGTGGAATGAAATGAATGCCTATAACATCCATGATACTAGCAAGTGGAAGGACCTGAACCCAAAATTTGTTCTTCAGGTGTATCGAGATTTTTCTGCAACAGGTGATTTGCAGTTTGGAATTGATGTGTGGCCTGCTGTCCGGGCTGCAATGGAGTACATGGACCAATTTGACAGAGATGGCGATGGTCTTATTGAGAATGATGGCTTCCCTGATCAAACGTATGATACATGGACAGTCCATGGTGTGAGCACATACTGCGGATGTCTTTGGCTTGCTGCTCTACAAGCTGCCGCAGCAATGGCCCTTGAACTGGGAGACAGAGATTTTGCAGAAATCTGCAAAAGGAAGTTTTTGAAGGCTAAGCCAGCATTTGAAGAAAAACTGTGGAATGGTTCATATTTTAACTACGACAGTGGATCAAGTAGTAACAGTAAATCCATTCAAGCAGATCAATTGGCTGGGCAATGGTATACTGCATCCTCAGGGCTTCCCTCCCTTTTTGAGGATTCCAAAATAAAAAGTGCTCTCCGGAAGGTTTATGATTTCAATGTAATGAAAGTTAAAGGAGGTAGGATGGGTGCTGTAAATGGCATGCATCCCAACGGTAAGGTTGATGATACCTGTATGCAGTCTCGTGAAGTATGGACAGGTGTGACCTATGGTGTTGCTGCCACAATGATACTTGCTGGAATGGAAGAAGAGGCTTTCACAACAGCCGAGGGAATATTTCTAGCGGGCTGGTCAGAAGATGGATATGGGTAAAACTTCTTATGCCCATAATTTTTTTTATAACCTGCATCCTCTCTTTTCGTGTCTATGAAGTAAGGATAGGATTTTCTGATGCGTAAATAAAAATAAAGAAATGTATTTTATCACTAAAAGTACATCAAATTGAGAAGTGTACTTCGTGCGTATTTTACTTGTATGATCTATATACGTTAATATTAACTTACAAATTAGTGTTCACTCCGGACACAGGAGAGTATCAATTGTTCTATGATAATTATTTTATTTCTTGATAAAAATCACATATTCCGTAAGTTATTTAGATGTTTAGATGTGGCAGATCTAAATTGTGTGCATCGATTATTTCTCCATTAGAAAATTCATTCATTCATTTCCCTTTATCCCATGTCAGGTACTGGTTTCAGACTCCGGAGGCATGGACAATGGATGGGCACTACCGGTCCCTCATGTACATGAGACCCCTGGCTATTTGGGGCATGCAATATGCCATGAATCGGCCCAAGGCAATTCTTGAGCCCCCTAAAATCAATATCATGGACAGAATCCACTTGTCTCCTGTTATTGGCGGATTCTCTCATAATGAAACAGGTGTGAGAAAGATTGCAACAAAAGCAAGATGTTTTAGCAATTCTGTGTTTAATTGTGCTTGCTGATCTACAACATGTAAGAACATAATTTTTGTATAGGTAACTGTCACACAATTCCTACCCAACCCTCTCCTAGAGAAGCTGTAATAATGGCGGTCAAGGCCCGAGGGTAATATTTTAGAAATAAGCAGAGTTCGTTGTAACTTAGCCCATTAGTTTAGGCAACGCAAGTCACACTTCATTGTAACTGTTGTACTGTACATTATCATTTATTTGATCCCTCAAGATATAATTTACCACAGTCCAATTTCTAAAATGTTTTTCTTAAATCATTGTCATCAATAATGTTAAATATATGGTTATGGTTTACAGGAGGATAAATATATGCTGCGGGATGTTATACGCATACACAATTGCTTTATGGTAAACCGCAATTGAAGGTGGTGACTAACCCGATACAATTTTTTAAATTTTATAAATGAAAATACGATTCTTGTATTTGACAATTAAAATAATATCAACTTTCAGCTAAATACAGCATTAGTGATATTGTTGAAAATTGCATTTTACTAATATTACTTACCGCATTCTTCTCAGTTCGATGGCTAACTCAGGACTGACTACACTTCGATTTTCAATATCTTGCAATTGAATGTATGCATTTAAAGAGCTTGTTCCTCCTACCCATCCTCAATTGCCTTTCGTCAAATATCAGACAGCTATCAACTCTCAATTGGTCGGCTCAAGCTCGTGCCTCTTCGGTGGTCTGTCAGGACCTTCTAGCTGATGCTTATATTTTTCTTCCTTCCTGACTTTTATTTCACATTTATAAAAATTAAATAAGTGCACTTCAATGGGAATATCCTACACAATTTGGCAGTGAAGTGGTAGACATTCTTTGATATGTTTCTTTTTAATATTTTAAAAAATGGGGTGTTGAAAACTGCATTAAGAAATAGTGTTGTCGACCAATCAAACAAAACATCCACCAACTGTTGGTCTTTGGTGGCACATTGGGAAATTATCATTAACTGGCTTAGTAAAAAGAATACTTTGTTCGGCACTTGGACAATAATTACTATTAACCACATTCACGGCTACTCTGCTAACCAGGATTTAATTCCGACAATTTTATTCACCGATCATCCAAAGCTCAGCAATCTCAAGTTGCTCAAACAAAAACATGAATGAAGATATATTTAGTACCAAGTATTTGATTGAGCTCAATCCAACAACGCCTTTATTTCGAGTTCACTTGAAGGATTTTAGGGAACTGCTCACACTTTGAGCAACCTTTGCTACAAGATCCTGTGCAGCCCTCCATTTGCCATTGTCGTCAGCGATTTATATTTTTTGACTTACGATAACAGAATTGAAAGATGACCGTCTGCCTCCGAAGCATCTTGGAATTATCACAGCGTTACATATTTTGTGATGTAACAGAAAATTTGAAATGGACGTAGTTCGGACAAGGGGATAATGTATGTCCGAATATACTCAGATATGACATCATTTATTTTGAAGGATTAAAAGCACTTGTTCCGTTCAACCTATGTTGTAATTTGCGGGGCTTTTCTAGAGTTTCACGCAGTTCTGAAAGTTCCAAATCCCTGGAAATCTCGATAACATCAAGTTCATATTTATCAGTTCTGTTTTAACAGTTGAACAAACGTTCATAATAAGATTTGTTTTGGACTACGAAACAGTCAAAAACAAAAAATAATAAATAAATGACAGGTAAGCAAAATTGTGATACTTTGGCTATTGATGAATATACCTGTGTAACGATGAAGAAATGTATGTTATTCCTATACCATAGCTTTCCCTCCACATAAATCACATATGGTATACCCTCGACCATCACAATATGGGCATTTTGTGCCCTCATCCACCCATTCCAAAAACTGCGTTCAAGAATTCATTGATAAGTTCAAGATCATGTGCAACATGGGTAAAAACAGCCACAAAAGTAAATTTTCTTAAAATGCTTGTGTATTTCTTACTTGAGGTTCAATATTTGGCTCGCCAGATCCATCACACTCTGCAATTAAAGAAATGGAAGTTGGCTGGAGATTTCCAATGTTGATCATAAATAATGCATCTAGGAAACCATTATTATACAGTCAACATCAATATATCAGAGACGACTATTATGTTTGCCCTTAGAATGGTCATTACAAGAGACGTCAACGAGAGATTAAACCATTCCAACTCTGACTGCTCCATTGGGGCTATTGGGCCATGCCTGCTATCATGATTACTGCTATCACAATTGTAATTCCTAAATTCATTTGATAGCAATGACCATGTTAGTTTGAAGTCTAAGACTGTAGAAATTATCGTCTGTTTTACTCAAGTAGAGTAGAGATAATTTTGCACAAGTCAAAGTGCCTAGTAGGCTGTGTTCAATTAACTCGCACAAATAGGGATTTGGAAAAAGCATCCCCAACAAGCTCAATATATAGAGAAAATGAACAGTTTCACCAAAACCTAAATGGTGGATAGACCATGTTTGGAAAGTCCACGAAGAAATCCTGCAGGAGGAATCTGATTTAGACAAAAGAACACCTAGGAAAACAAAGATTGTCCAACAAAGGAAACAGTAGAATTTAAGGCATCAAAAGGAACCAATCATTGAGATAGATGATGATATAATGATAGAGCCCTTATTGTCGTTCAAAATGTCAATGCTCTGATGGTTTCGTTTTTATCCAATGATCCTTCTAAAGACGACCATATTGATAGCAGCAAAAATATGCATGACACTGCTCCTAAGTCATTGATTCCTCATATAGAAGGAAATGGGTACATGAGACAATTGAGGTTTGTACATTATGAGGATTTGGGAAAATTATATTCTTGAAAATACATAATACCTGCTTTGGTTCTTGGAGGATGTATAAAATTAAAAGTGAATTTACAATGAGATTTGAGTTCCAGAACAAAGATCAATTAACCAACTACTGGATAATGGTCGTTTAATTGAAATACAAGGGATAAGTTACATACCTGTACACAACAAGCGACCTTCCCCACGACATTGAAGGCATTTTGTCGTTGCATTCTTGTTTTTGCTCCTATCAACTCCCTCACTTGCAATAAGTCTTGATGGCTCTTCCCACCGATTCTCTCCAAGGAGAAAAACTCCTCGCTCGGGGACTTCTGTTCCCTTATCACTTTTCACAACATTTTGCTGAACCTCTGAAATATCTGTCACTGAAGGAACTGCAGCTCCATTTTCACCTTCCTATATAATTCATATTTGGACTATGATGCAAATTCAAGTATTTAACAGTTTAAATATTCTGTGTCTGTTGTTTAGACATAAAATAGTAGAATAATTCCTAGGCCTCCATCCATAAGCTTAAACTTATGGGAGATGTCGTCCTTGCTAGTTGTCAAGTAGTGAATACATCAATGCTCTCTTTCAAAAACCAAAACTTCACTAAGAACATAATAAAATAATCAAAAATTATGCTTTCAATCAAATAAAAAGAAATATATATTCAGATTTCCCGTACACAAACTATCATGTTTAGTTAAGACCAAGGAGTCAAGTGATTTTAGCCAAAAGCACATGGGACTAACGGTGTGTTTGAATTTACATGAGTCAAGGTAAAGCTAATATGAGTAACTTTCACGTTTTTTGTTAATTTTGATATTATTTTTTGTTGGAGCATGCATAATTGATGGAAATTTAGACTTAAGACAACATATTAGAGATAAAGTCTCAAACATTGGGACAGATTATTGGGCTCAGCAATAAGGAAGGAACAAGAAGTGCATCTGATATAAGCAGCATACCTTTGGTAAAACAGAAGTAGATTGTTTATCTTCAGTCATGCTGCCTGCATCCTTTTTCCTTATCTCCAAATAAAGCCTTTCAAGAAGTTCAGCAGTCATAATACCATCCTCAGGGACACCTAATGCAGCCTTTCAAACAAACATCTCACAACCATCAAAATCTCAAAAACAAAATTGTTCAGGCATAGCACAATATGGAGAGCACTACATATATACAGCACTCAAATTTTCAGTTTATATTCAAAATTAATCCAAGACAAAATGCTCCCCTCTTTGCATCAAAAAGCTTCATAAACTATATATAATGCAGAACAACACTAACTTGCCAAGTCTTCACTGCACGCTCTGTTCCACTTGAGAAGCTTGAGTAACCCATGTCTTCCTCGCCCGAGTAAAACCCCAAGTTCAGCAACGCTTCCTGTTATTTCAAATTTCAACACATCAAGTAAGATTTCACATTGCACAAATCCAATAAATCAACTCTCATAGAAGTGGATAACTAAAATTGTGATTGGATATAAACTTCTCCTGTCACTTGTAGGAGAGGTAAGAAAATAAAATGAATTAAATTTCCATTATAACTTAAAATCAGCTTATATACTTTAAGCTTAGCCATAAGCTGATTTTAAATCATAAGAGATGTTTAATTCTTTTTTCTGTCTTATTTACTTAAGAAAATTTATGCAAACAGAACCTATATATTATTTGGAAACATTAAAAAACAGAATTATCAAGAGTAGGAAAATGGAAGATCAACCTGCATTTGTCGAACCTCTTCTCCTTCAGAACCTTTCCGCAAAAGGCTCATCTTTTCAACAGTAACAGACTCCTCAACCACCACAACCTCCTTCTCCCTTTCTATGACCTCTTCAAATCGCTTCTCCTCTTCAATTTGCTTCTCCTCTGTTGTAGATCATTCAATTAGTGTTGTGTAGGTAAAACCAACCGGAGAAGTTGCACAATACAAGGCTAGGTTGGGTGCAAAGGGGTGGTTTTTGCAAAACATTGTTTGGATTGTTATGAAGTGTTTGCACCTATGGTAAGAACTGAAACTATCAAACTAGTGGTTACATAAAGTTATTACATCAACTTTATGTAAAATTAGCCTTTCCAAATGGGTCACTAGAGGAGAACATTTATATGAATCAATCTCCTGGTTTTGAAGGGACGGGACATGAAGAAAAGATATATAAATTGAAAACGGCTTTATATGGGATAAAACAAGCACCTCGGGTCAGGGATAAAAATATTGCTTCTTTTTCCAGCTGGATTTCACCAAGAGTAGAACAAAATATCTTATGTGAGAGCTATTTATAAGTGATTTAATGATAGTTTGCCTTTATGTAGATGATCTACAATTACTGGCAGCAATGCAGTACAGAAAGACAAGTTTAAAAGAAGAGCTATGTTAGAGTCTGAGATGAGAGATCAAAGATTGCTATCTTATTTTTGGGAATGGAATTTGTCTCCTCTAGTGATGGAGTTTTCATACATAAAAAAGAGGTATGCAATTGAAATATTGAAAATATTCCAAATGCTGGATTGTAATTTTGTCCAAACACCTGTTGATTATGGTATGTATGAAGTTAGAGAAGGAAGGAAGTGGCAATGTAGTCGATGCAGCCTTGTATAAAATATTGTTGACTTATTGAGATTTTTATGCAGTAACTTAACATAGCTTATGGAGTTAATAAGTAGATTTGCTGTTCATCCAATGCTTTCTCATTTGCTTGTAGTTAATAGAATATTGACATATGTGAAGTGCACTTTGAAATATGGTTTGTTTTCAAAAACATGACGAAAATATTTCTAATGAAGTATTTTGCTACCGTGATTCAGACCGGTGTGATGATAAAAGAGACAGAAAAAGTACAGTACGGCGGTATGTGTTTATGGCGTGTGGCGCGGCACCTAGTTCATGTTATAAGAAGGAGGCAGTGGTGGCATTGTCTTCAAGTGAGGCTGAACATTGCAACCTCAACGGGAACTTGTTTAGTCTTGTTGCTTGAAAACTTCATGTCAGAAATTAAGATTAGAAAAAAATA
>Ga0099823_1008458_pt1 | contig 10465 bp, 8 predicted proteins | sample CowpearedBW_FD_76831 | JGI IMG/M metagenome (GOLD analysis project Ga0099823, IMG submission 76831) | Root nodule microbial communities of legume samples collected from California, USA - Cow pea red BW | ecosystem: Host-associated > Plants > Roots > Nodule | place: USA: California | collected...
ATTTGCGTGTGTGGAAAGTTACATGGAGTGGTATAAATATGTGTCACAAATAAATATTTCATGCGACGGAGGAAGATCGATTGACTAACATGTGATTTGACTGAGTGTGTAGTATATTTAGAAGGGTCACCCCAAGTACTTCAAAGGATGATTGACTGTGAACATATATATGAAGAAACTCTAGAATGGAAGGGAATCTAGACTACACTTTATCTAACCCGTGGTGTGACAAAAAAGGGAACAATTTATAGTAAACAACCAAATGTTTTACACAGAAGGCTATATATGTCGAGTAACTAGTATGTTATATTTATGTACTTTCGTTTTTCATGTATTAATTTTAGGACACTTGTTATAGAACTCAAATCCTTCTTAGTTATGGTTTTTTATTTAATGTGGCAATCATCGTTTGATTATTTTTGTCAACTTATTTTTTTCACTTCGGACAAAGGTGAAGTAAAAAGAAAGTATGACACAAATCACTGCTAGTTTTCAACGCAAATTTGTCCCAAGTCAATAATTAACACAATCCAACCCATATACAATATATAAGTTAATCATATGCAAGATCAACATAATGATGTGCAACTCCTAATAGTTGGAAAAATACTTGCAACCAACTAACATTGATGATGATCATAACTTAGCCTCTAGATAGCAGTACGTTGACCACAAAATATATAGTCAGCGTGGGACAACCATCTTGCAGTTCTATCTACACAAGTTCATAAAAATACATTTAAACTTCTGAAAGATATTACAAATTGTACAATCCAGAAGTTAAAATTCTTCTGTATATAGTGTTATTGCACAATCTGAAAGTCAAGTTCAAAATTGTAAACTAGAGAAAAACTTCTAAACAAAATGAGCAACTTATCTATCCAAACTTCCCTTCCTTCACAATTCTCACTTCACCACAAATCTTGTGACAATATTCACTCTACACTTCAAGCATCACCACCACAAACATGAAGTGTGTAAAAACACTAAACAAACCGCAACACAACATCAAAACCTACAATCCCCAGCTGCTGTCAAATTTAATACCACAAGGGCAGCCTTGGAGTTTTAAAATTTATAGGGGTGCACATGGTGATTATGTGGATGCAAAAAAAGAAATGCACAAGGAGGAATAGTATGTATCTCATTTCGTCCTAAAGATGTCAACTTTCGAGGTCTGGGTCATCAATAGATTATACTTTTACATCTCTATCACTAGTAGCAAAATACAAACAAAGAATATTAATATTTGACGTAATACATTATGCATAACATATTGGATATTCCTTTATATGTGTGTAGATGAAATATACATAAGTATTAACATAAGAGACTCATCGCATGTTAATTCACGAAATATCAATGTTCCATATGATATCAATCACATTATCAATATATTATTAACAGTCTTACTTTTTCTTTCCTTCTTTTCTACCTTGTGCCTATTATTTCAACAAAGTAAAACAAATAAAAATTAGATGTTATTAAAGTTGCTTACCAATTACAATAACCAGAAACTTTGCATTTTATTCACTTTTGATATGTAGTGACCTAAAACACGCAAGAACAAACCCCAATGATGCAACCAATGCCACCAGGTATCCGACTATGGTTCCGTAGCTAACAGAAATTGGCCATTCCTACAAATTAAGATGAAATATATAACTTAATGCTATGAAACAACAAATTAAATAACTATTTCATTCGTGTTGAAAATAAAAGAAAGAGACATAGGTTGAATCTCTAAAGTGTGTAAAGTACATAGGATTATGTATTTATGAATAAGAAAATAGAAAGAGATGGACTTAAGCTTGTTACATCTAACAATTCGAAAATCATTTAACCCAGTATTCAATCAATTTATACAACTATAACAATCTTAGAGGTTTTGGTTTGGTTAATAATCATGGTATCTTGAGAAAAATAGATGATAAGAACTTAAGGACTCACCTTGAAAAGCTAACTATTATAGGAATAAACCAAAAACTTAAATACTTTGCCAAACATATCATATTACTTGCATGGGACTTAGACATTCCATAATACCCAAATTTTATTGAAAAGCTACAATGTGCATTGTGTTGTACCTAGTTTCTAGATATGACCTTTCTTTTTCTTTTCTCTTTCCTCTCATCCATTGTATTTAAACTACTAATGTCATTATAAATATGATAGGATAAGCGAGGGGAATCAAGCTCCCAATTCATTTTTTATTATTTTGTATTCTTCTCAAGTTGGTATCAGAGCAAATTGATCCCACTGTACTTGTTTTGAGGTTGTCCATCCTCATCATTTGTTGTTTTCGTACGATGAACACCTAGTTTGGTTTATCTCATTGAAGTAACACATTACCATTGTGTTTTATTGTCATTCGTCATCTACTATCATTGACCACCTTTTCTCTGACGACCACCGGATTTGGTGTCTCGTTGCGTGACGTCCAACCCTCTTGGTCGCATCCTAACTATTTGCCACACACAGCTTCTTTGTTTGTTACAGCTTGGCATGTCCAAGCCACATGCCACCTTCCCCTCAATGGAGCAATTTCACATCTCCCTCAATAAGGCTTTCCGAATCTCCATGCCCATGTTTCGACCCCTATTTATGTTGTCTCAACCTTGCTTGAGAGCCATATCTCTCCTTTATCTCTCGAGATTCATCCTCTCTCATATTCCTGCTCCATCTATGTTTGTTGTCTTTTGCAATTGGCATTGGTTGTGGTATGCAGAAGCGATGTTGTTTCTAAATATTAGTGCTCATTGTACTTCGAAAGAGATTCAAGTTGTTTGTTGCATGTAGTTATTTATTTGTTATGCAAAATCCTCGTATTGATTATTGGAATGTTGTCATTCGCATTCCAAGGTACCTCAAAAAGGCTCCACCATCTACCGTTGAACCTGAGTATAGGGTAATTGGCATCTCCCACTTGTGAACTTATGAGAAGACTAAACACATAGAAACCAATTCTCATTTTATTTAGGAAAAAGAGGTTGTCCAAAGAAATGTGTACTGAGTCAGTCAAATCCAATAATCAACCTGTTGATGTGTTAACAAAATCCTCGAAAGGACCTAGGATTGAATTTATTTGTTTCAAGCTTGGGACATACAATTTCTATGCTCTTGCTTAAGGAGGGAGTGTTAGAAAAGGTCACCTTAAAAGAGTTCATTGAAAAGTTGATATGTGCTTTACCTATGCCTAGTTTCAAGATATGACCTTTTTTATTCCTCTCATCCATTGTATCTAAACTATCAATATCAATACAAATGTGAGAACCTAAAAGAGGGGAATCAAGCTCTCTAATTCATTTTCTATTCTTATGTATTCTTCAAATTCCTATCATAGCATCGTTCAAATGAGTTAGCATCTCAATGACTTCAACACTACAACACTTTAGTCAATGACACTTTCACTTGTTAGAACCCTAGGAGGGGTATCTCTTTCCAAGAAACTAACAACTAGATTGGCACCACCAATTGATTCACACCCAAGCACATTGGGAATCTATCTTCAAAAGCTAACTATTAAGGGAAAACCAAACAATCAGATACTGCACTGAGCATTTTATACTATTTATTGGACTATAAATAAACAAAAAAACAACACCAAACAAAAAAACAAATGAATTTGACTCAATATCTTAAATTACAATATTTCCACATTCTAGACTTAAGTATATTTACCTTCCTCACAGTAGTATAGGCAAATAGCCAAATCACAATAGTATTAAAAAAATGACAAAAAAGAAATGTTCTCAACGGGCTTGACAGTTGTTGTTGTCTCTCATGCTAATGAAAAATTTTCCACTCCCAAAACAAACCTTGAAGCAATGTTTTCAAAATCAGTGAGGTTTGCAACCACTTATATACCATAATTTAGTCATATCCCTAATTAATATGTGATCTCCAATATATCTCCTCACATTGAGGACTAGACATCTCAAGTGTGGAACTAGGTATTTGGGAATGGTTCAACAACATGATAATGAGTGACATGATAGGCCCAATAGATCTAGTACTAAGACTAACTTTGATACCATCTTAGGAAATGAACTTTAAATCTAACTCAATCTCACAAAAGTGACTTACAAGACACCCATTAACATTTTATACGCGGATCATAGCTTTAGTCGAAATGGGTTCTCCAATAAAATACAAACCGGATAAAATATTAATACTTATAATAAAAACAAGTGATGAGGTTGTGTATAGAGGCTTGTGAAATAACATGAATTTGGTAAGAATTGGTCTTCCTATTTGCTTAACAAAATGGTCAATGAATTTAAAGACAAAGGACTATAAAAAGAAGTCAATTACCTGCCATGGCCTCTCCCAGTCAAGTGGCATTGGCCAAGCCCCAAACCAAGCCCCAATAACTGCTCCATGAGCCGGTAAACAAATCAAGTACTCTATAGATCCATTAGGCCTAAAAATATTATAGAATAACAATAATGTAATTAAAAGTAAATAATTGAAGGACTAAACAAACCCAACACTATAAAAAAAAGTATTCAACATACAACATTAACTATATTCATCAAAATCCCAAAAAGAAACTTCATACAAGCAAACATGTTATGAATAAGAAATTATTAGCAAGAAGAAACCTACTTTGTTTGAGCAAAGATACGTCTCCACTCAGCCCAAGATGAACCAAGAACACATGATGCTGGAACTGTCTGAATAACATTAAATGTGAATTTATAAAGTACACATAAACATGGGACCATAATTTAAAAAATGTTTATCTCAACAAAGGTTGTAAATTTGCAATTCATTCACGGAAAAGGAAGAGGAATAATAAGTAACCTTTGAAAACTAATTTCAAAAAACTTGAAAATATAAATTTAGTGGGTCATAATAATTGATATGGTGTTTGTGTTGGGAATGGTATCAAAATGAAGTGGAAATGACCTTACAGGTCTATTATAGGAGGAACATAAGGGTTAAATTGTAATTAGTTGTAACTGCTAAGAAAAAATACAAGTCAGGCCATTATAAGACGCAAGTCTTATTCTCATAGTTTTGCCATTCCCACCCAAGTTTGATCATACCAAACAAGATACTTTTGGTTTGTCTAATAAAAGCTAATCAGTGTAAAACAAGTATTAGACAAAAGCAAAAGACGGTATTAGATCATGAACAAAGAACAAGTTGTTGACAAGATGCAAGTCAACCTTAAAGTAAAAACCACAAGATCAGACGAGCTCGCAATAGACGAATGTTAAACAAGGACAAGGGAGTGACAATAATGCATCAAAAGTAAGAAGCGCTAAATACCTATGTTTAAACTAGACGTCCATGCCATCAACAGACATATTGCTCTAATAGAAGATCTAATCAACAGAAGCAAGTCTTACAAGACAAATATACAAAAGACATGAATTGTCTCGTCCAAACACCATACATGTTCAAATTATATCTAAAGAGGGCATGGCTACGGACCCACAAAAGATTGAGGCAATTTTACAATGGCCTTTACCTAAGAATCTGAAAGCTAAGAGGATAAAACTCACTGACTTTTATTTTCAACATATGCTGGCTAGCTGTCATTCTTATCTAAGGTGAGATGATTTATGATTAGGAGAAACAAAAGAACAAGGGCTACAATCTGGAAACTTCTACAATTGCATTAAATGTATTGTACACGATCAAGAATAACAAGTAGCATCTGGCAAATGGATGGGATTTTCTTTACCTCGTAAAAGATTAAGCTGACGCCTAATGAGCAGAGACAAGTTCTTAAACAGATATGAAGTGAAAACCATCCAATTTTTAATTATTTTATAATAGAAATAACTAATAAGTTGAAGATTTCACAGATGGTGGCTTTTTTTCAAACAGTAAAAAAATAAAAGAATATCCAGACAAAATGCAAAGTATCACGAATAAAAAACGGGCTGAATAATATGAGACAAATTGATAGGAACTTCCATACTATTGAGTGTCTAATTCCTATATTGAGTAGTATGATATGTTTGGTGGAGTATTTAAGTGTTTGGTTCTTCCTCCCTTAATGGCTAGTTTTAAAGACTGGTTCCCCCAAATGTTTGGGTGCTTATCACAAGTCCAATCAAAAACACCAAAACAATCTCCAGCAAGCTGTAATTGTATGCTAGAAAACATAAATGAAATAGTCACTTACCGTGAATACCGACATCATGAGAGCCCAATTTATAGTCTTGGGAAGATACCTGTCTCAAGTAAAATTGCAAAGTCAAAACATGCTCCGGTTATTTGTGGTGATATTCAAAATAAAAAATGATAAGTTATGTTTAATTACATAATAGAAGAGGCAACAAATTAAAGAAAACACAACTTGTCTCGCTGTGAAGGAATAATAGTAATTACAATTAATCCTTTTTCTCATCAACAACGAACTCCATGTGGAGAGTTATGTTGGAAAAATAAAAACACTGTACTGTGAAGTAACTACTTTCACATACTGAAATTTAACGGGCGCCCCCAAAGCGATAGCTCCTAAAAAATTCAACAATGCTCCTGTAGATAAAAAAAAATTAGAATGAATAAAAACAAATTTTCATGAAGAAGATTTATTAATAAAATTAAATTAGGCTAAAACGCCATTTGAGTCCCTGAAAGTGTAATCTCCATATCACTTTAGTCCATTATTAAAAAAGTTGTGACTCATATAGAAATATTATCTTATGTGTAAGAACACAAGTAATTATGGAGATCTACTTAACATTTTCAAGTCTCATTTGAGTGTGCTTAATCTGAGAGACTGTGGTATAGAATTTCATTTTCAAGGACCAAAACAGTGTTTTACCCAGACAAACTTTAATCCTCGCCTTTAACAACTTACTATACTAAGCCTGAAGTTGAAAAATGCATCATTAAAAAAGGGAAAAAAGAACAAGTCTACTCACCTACAGGCACTCCTAGAACACCTCTGCCAACAGCTCTCAGGTACTGCAAAGAACAGAAATCACAAGAAAACACAACATAAAAACTTAGCATATCCCCAGAACTCGGAGAATTACTCTGTTTCTGAGAAATTAAGGAGCACGAATTACCGAGCATTGTCGGGGATTTTGTCGATATCGACTGTATAGAAGAATCACGATAGGGAGCTCTGCAATCTAAACGACGCCGTAGAATGAGAAAAAGTGAAAGAAACAAAAAAAAAATGAACGAAAATTTAACATAAAAAAACGAATTGAAAGTACCGAGATGAGGAAGAGCGTGAGAGAAGGATGAGAAACGAGGTCGATGGAGAAGACAGTGTTGGCAGCCCAAAATGCGAAGGCCAGGCCGAGAACGCACAACGCGTTTACTATAAAAGCCTCAGAAACTGAGATTGAAGGTGGCGCTTCCACGGTTGAGGCTCGCGACGCCGTCGTTTTCCCGCTGCTTTTCCGCCGATCCATTGAAGAAGATCTCCGCAAATTGAATTTTTGAATCGAATTGAAAGTGGAGGTTGAACCCCGGTTACTTATGGGCTCGGCCCAATCGCACAACGCTTCAGATATTGGGCTTCAAGGTGGGAAAGTGGGAGGATTTCCTTTGGGAGCTTCTCCCTGCACCTCCAAAGGGTTCTTCAGTACCTCCAAAAACTTTTTTAATTCCTGCTTTGCCCTTTACAGTAAAAGATAAAGATTAAAGAGTAAAATTTATCTCTCCTCCTACAGCTTCCACCTCCTGCACCCCGCCAATATTGAATCCCATTTGACCTAGTCTTGTGTGGCAGCAGTAATTCTCCACCTCTTGTCTCTTCTATTCGCGTAACAGTAACAAAAAATACTTTTTCTAACTATTACGAAACCAGGTACTTCCAACAGCGCCTCGACCACTTCAGTTTCTCGGAGCTACCAAGCCCTCTGATACCTCAGCTCCTCTACCAAACCCTCCCTCTCTCTCACCTTTCGCACCTCAATCCTTCTTTTCTCCAACGTGTCATGGTGGTTAGAAAATGTAGGAGGCGACAATGTGAAATGGAGGGACAATGGTTACGTGAAGATGCGTTCTGCACCTCCTTCTTCTTCTCCAGCAAGGTTCGTGAATGGCAAGTGCACGGAGGATGGTGGTGACCGGCGAACTGATAGTGGTGGGCTGTGCGCCTGCGAGAATCTGATCACGGTGGTGCGAAGTTGTTGATCCGGTGATGTGGCTGGTCAGAGTCGGGGCCGCAAAAAGGATCCACTCGCCGAGGTCGGAGAGGGAAGAACGGTGACCACCGCCGGCGATGGATTTGACAGTGCAAGGTCAGCAATTGGTAATAATTATATAGAGGAAATGCAATGCAATGGCAAAAAAGTGGAGAGGATAGTGAAAATGAGCGAAAAATCACGATGTTGAAATACGTTTCAGAATTTAACGAAACTGATTCACAAAAATAATCAAAAAAATTATAGAAACGGTTGCTGACATCCGTTTCACAATTTAACGAAACGAATTACATAATTCGTTTCATGATTTTTAGAAACGGATTCCGAAAGTCGTTTCCTACGTTTTTTATATGAAACGAAATACAAAATCCGTTTCATGATTTTTAGAAACGGATTTCTTGAAAATTGTGTTTTTTTATATGAAACGGATTACATAATCCGTTTCACAACTTCCATAAACGGATTTTGAGATCCGTTTTGTAATTCGGTTTTGTTAATTCTGACACGGATTTTGCATTTCGTTTCATGTATTTGGGAAACGGATTTTGGTATTCGTTTCGTGCACCTCCACTCCTATCTCGTTTGACCTCATGAAACCCCAACACTAGCATCCAGGGTCAGCCATCGTGCCTACCCCAGTTCGCTAGACTCATCGGCGGCGGCACTAGTCGCCACCGGAAAACACTGTCGATGTTTTCGCCGTACCTCTTCCTTTTTTCAGATTTTCAAATCGTGAAAACAGGGCATTGCAACCACAGTCGTTGTCATTGCGATTCACCTGCGCATAGTTGCACGTGTTTCTCTACTACCCTTTAAGTTCACAACAAATCAAAGACAGAGGGCTCTATTACGTCTCCATCACAATGTGTCTCGATGCCACACTTTTCGTTGGTTATCAAATCAATTCTCGTGTGTATAATACATTTCAGAAGAAAACACACACTCATTAAAACAAAAAAAAAAACAATGAAACGGAAGTTGAAATCCGTTTCTGGTTTTTGTGAAACGGATTTGCGACATCCGTTTCAAAAAAAAACGAGAAAAAAAGCTAAAACGGATCTTAAGATCCGTTTCTCAATTTTGTGAAACGGAATTGATGAGGCTTTGAGGTTGAGCCCTTGCGTAGGTGCAATTCCTTCACCGCCACTTATCCCCCTCCTTTCTTCACAACCCATTAAACAGGCTTCCATCTTTGGTAGCAGGTTTTTGTTTGATGCACTGCCAGGGTTCTGCATTCCAGCTAGAATTCAAGGCGAGGATGGGAGCCATGGTGTTGGTCCAGGCAAGACATCATCTTCTTCTCCTAATTCTCATCATCGACCACAAACGTGAACTACACAATGCACACATCACCTATGTCTTCTACAAATATCATGAACACACCATCCCCTCAGCCGCAAACCCAACAACAACAAACCCCGGTGCAGCAGCAACAGCAGCAACGCCAGAAACTTCTGCAGCAGTTACGTCAACAACAGCAGCACCGAATGCTTGCTCAGCATCAACAGCCGCGGCAAATACTTTGAAGGCTGTTCGGGCGAAGGCGGCGAAGAGCCAGGCGGCAAGGACTGGACAGTAGCGGCTGCGGTCAAGGGTGGTGCCGCAGGCATGGTTGACGCTGCCGGAGAGCTCGTTGGATAGGCCCATGCGGCAGAGAAAATAAGGCCTCTCATAGAGGAAGTGATGCATGACTGCATTTTCTTTGGCTTTGGAGGATTGGAAGTTCTTCTAGTTCTTGTAAGAAGTGGAAATGGTGTACCAGGAAAAATAGTTGGCTCTATCATGATGTGAGGAGGTTCAAAGTTGGATCTGAAAAGTGAGCCTTTCTTCCCCCAGAAGTGTAAGACTGTGTAATGGGGACTAATGTCGGGAAGAAGATGATGAAGGAAGCATAAAAGAGAGAAAGGGTCTCAGAAAAGAGTAAACCCAATCTCCATAATGGTGGTTTTATATATAAAAATGTGAGGTGTGGGCTGCCGTGAAATATAAAAATGTGATGCTATGAGAGATGCATGCATAGGTGTACAAGAGAAGAGAAAAAGAGTGTTTGCATGGATGCGTGGTGTGTGCTGCGAGAGAGAAAAACGAGTGTGTACTGTGCATGTGTGTGTATACGTGAGAAGTTTTTGGTGTGAGTGTAGTTTGATGTGTTAGTAGTGAGTGAAATGTTGTGTGCACTGTGAACGTGAGTGAGTGAGAACAATGTGAGCGTGAGTGTTTTGTGCGTGAATTAGGTGAGTGAGTGATGAGTGATTTAGGAAGGTGAGTGAATAGTGAGTGAAAAGGGTGAGTAAAGTGAGGTAGGAGAATGGAGTGTGGGTCCCACTATTGTCTGGGAG
>Ga0099823_1008459_pt1 | contig 10464 bp, 7 predicted proteins | sample CowpearedBW_FD_76831 | JGI IMG/M metagenome (GOLD analysis project Ga0099823, IMG submission 76831) | Root nodule microbial communities of legume samples collected from California, USA - Cow pea red BW | ecosystem: Host-associated > Plants > Roots > Nodule | place: USA: California | collected...
AAAAAAAAACGAAAATAAAAATTCCTGAAACTATTTAAACTGATAAGCAGTGATGACCACATTTTATATTAAAAAAAAAAAAAAACCGGACCTATCAATTCTCTTCTCCACTTCACTTTCAATTCGTATTATATTCTTAACAAAGAAAACTATTTTCACTGCCCCATTTATTTCCTATCTTCCCCATTTTTTTCCAGCCTTTGACCAAACTCTAGTTGTTAGAATATTAACCATTGTTAACCTATTAATATCATTAATTATACAGAAATATGACAATTTATGCAACAGAATTGGCATCACACAAGATACACGCTTTACACTTGATCAATGAAGTATATAAAGAACGAGAAAAAAAATGTTCATAAACCCTGGCGAGAAAAAATGTTCATAAACCCTGGCGAGAAAAATAATCCCCAAACCTGAACTGAAAACAATAAAAGAAGCAACTTATGCTCCAAACAATTTCAAGGAAATTAAAATAATACGCACACAATTCTTCCCCTAACTAAAACCTAAATTGTTAAAAATAAGGTGAATTTCAAAATCTTTAACAGATTTTCAGCCCATCCTCAACATCCAAATTCTGAAGTACCAGGTTAATGGAGCGAAGAAAAACAAGGCTGGGGAAAGAGGAGCAAAGAAATTCCAAGGAAGTAAGATAGTGAGAAGAACAGAGGTCTTACCATATAGAGATGAGAAACAGTGTAACTGAAATGAAACCCTAAAACGGTATATGAAATGAAAGAACAAAAATAAAGGAAAAAAATACCAGGAATCTATTACAATTAATAATAACGAAATTTCTCTTTTAACCAATTTTTTTATTTTTATAATATACACATAACTAAATTGAAATACTTATTATATATTTATAGAAATATTCAAAAAGTTAATTATTAATAATTATTATAAACACTATACTTATAAGTTAATTCTTTTGCTTTTTTACAACCTTTTAAAAGTGTTTTAACAATTTTGCCTACTCATAAAGAGGTGAGAGCCTTTATTTAAAGTCTCATTTAATATTTGATTATCTTTTTTTTTCTATGAAGTATTTACGATCTAATTATTATTATATTTTTTACAAGTAAAAATATTGTGGGATCTTTTGTATATTTATTCCTTAAGTTTCAATTGTATTTTCCTGAAAATGAGTGTTATGGTTTTGAAGTGAGAAGAGATGTTCATTTTGAGAAGAAAACTAATCCTCCCAAAATATGGAAGCTGAGTTATTTCTTGAAGGTCTATAAGAGATTTAACTTTCTTTATTTTCTTCAATTTTTAAAGATTTATAAGAATGCCAAATGTACCAATGTATTTAGTTAAAAATGTTGAATGAATATCATGTGTGACATTAACATGTATTTAGACATTTCTGGTTTCTTATAAAAAAAATTAATACTACAAAATGTATTTAATTACATACATATAATATCTCACTTTTATTCGTACTCGTCACGAATAGTTATTAATTATTTATTTGAGTTATTTAAAAAAAAATCAAGGAAAAAAATATATCAATTCCAAGGGTGTAACCTGCCTGGATTTTATATAATATAGCCAATTTTCCCTAAGCAAGAGTTAATCTTTGTATAATTCAGTGGCAGAATATGAATATTTTTTTTTGAAAAAAGATCAAACATGTTATATTCATCCGACTCATGGAGTGAATGTTTTATCTTCAATTATATATGGTAACGTCTTATTGGTACTTGTTCTGTGAGGGGCCTTATTAATATATAGATAAAAATAACTTTTCTTTTAATTTTAGTATATTTTATATATTTGGTGACTTAAAAATTTTTTCTACACAGAATTTTGACTCACCCAACATATATTTTTTTAAGATCACTGCATGTCATCAAGTTATTTATGCATATAACAACTAAATTTGATTGATTAAATACAACAAAAATCCTAAATTTACAATTAAATAATAAGATATGAAATAAATACAATTAAAACAAGTAGGAAAAGGATTTGTTTGCAAGAAACATTCTAGCTAAACTAATTATTACATTCCTCGAGATAGTTCGGCAGAAAAATTGGCAGGGAGCTTCAGAATTCCTGCAATCAACTATCGAAGTTTACCATAACGATATTGAATAATGCATATACCTTGTGCGGGTTTCTGTTGACAAACCATACTTCCCAGATTGAATTATATCTACAATGGCCTTTCTCAGTATGGAAAACCAACACCATCACATCCCTGCTGTAAAAAGAAAAAATCCATAAATAATAGCCTTCATGTTGTCATTGGTGATGAATTAGAATTTCACCTCCAATACCACTCATTCAATATGGTGAAACCGGTTTGATCAGAGACAACCCTTCCGCAGAACAAGGCTACATTGATAACAGGAATCTAAATCAGATGCTGTCCATTTGCTATAACTGGCACTAGAGAAAATTTCAGTCGCGTGATGCACAACACCACAATTTCATTGAGGCTACACAAATGCTCCACTTTAATTCGTCTTGCAAATAGCGCACAACAGAGAGAACAACACCAATTATACCTATGAGACACAGGAAGCAAAGTTTTTTTCCATAACAAAATCTTTAGCCTCTATCCTAGAGATCTAAAAATAGGATCCCTGGATGACTGGAAATAGTGAAAAGTGAGAACGAAATTACAAAACCAAGGGCTCTTTCTCTCTGTTCTTGACAACCTCAAAAACTGTCCAAAGTAGTAATATATTAGAGCAAATAGGGAATATTGTAAAGTTGGCAAAGTAAATAACCCAGTGCTCATCAAGTTTGTTACCTAGTGATTACCATTAACCAGCTTCAGTCCACCAGATACATCTTCACAATGCTTCATATAATGAAAAAGGGAAGTAAAATCAACTGTGCTGTTGTCCCTACAGTCATATTTGGGTGGATAATGGAAACAAGGCTCCATGGACTTGGCATGTCGACAAGGTGGATCTGGGATGGTTTCATTATATGCCCTCTTCAAAATCCATGGCTTCAGACCTCCAAGACTATGGGCAACATAACCAAAAGTAGACTTAGGACTTGTAACCAACGCATCACACAAACTCAGCAAATATATTTCTGTCCATGCCTTAATGTTGTGCATGTCATCATTTGACTTTTGACGCTCTTCATGACTGGGCTGATAAACTCTTATTACTTCCCTGGTCACAGTTTTATTTGTCTGATACATAGTCTTCAACTTCTCACCGTATTCTGAGAACAAAGATGCTACTAAAACAGCTTTTGAGGTCTTCTTCAAAGGAGAAACCACTGACTTTTGTGCGTTGAAATCAGGCAGCAACTTATGCTGAAGGGTGCAGGATACTATTTCATTAATAACAGTTTGATGTGGTGGTCGATGAGTATTAAAAAGTCTAATCTGCACACCTATCCTCTCATTTGCCCTGGCAAGATGTGCCTCATAGAATTTTCTAATTATTTCCCATGCTTCATTTGATGGGTGAAGAAGGTAACGTCCAAGGTGGTGAAAAACAGTGTCCTTCTGGGGGAACATTTTACTTAGTTCTTCTCTAAACGATGGAATCATAAAAAGAGAAGGGACAAAGTATTGATCTGACCGTAAAATTAGTACGGAAATTTTTCGAAGAAGATCTTGACTTCCATCACAATGAAAAAAATTATTGTGACGATCATGGGTGTGCTGTAGATTAAGAATAAGAAATGGTGGCAAAAGTACCTGTGAACTGTTTACCTTGAAATTATTTAATATGTTTTCATATGTTTCAATATGTTTCTGATCTTTCCAATAAGGAAAACTCCTGGACAACAACCATGAGGAATCAGGAAATGGCTCACAAAAGAGACCAGACATATCGGCCCCAAATTTGACAAGCAGTACACGATCGGTAAGAATAGCATAAAGAAATGCTGCAACCAAGGTTACTATCCTGTTCCCTAATCCATTGGCAGCTGTCCAGACAAGATATTTGCACTTCGTACTAACATCAATTTTGTTAAATTTTGTACCCTTTCTCATGATTTTGTTGTAGAATTTGGTAGAAGGTCCACAACTTCGATGAAGATGTTCATAATTTCGTAGTTTGGAAATAAGATACTTAGAAGGTTTGTGAGGGGAAGTTTTGCGGTATAAGTAAGATCGATATCTACTAAAGCATGATGCTTCATCAAATGATGAAACCAGAAGTCCATCAAGGAGTTTGTCTTTAGAAATGGTGGTACTAGACAGGGACACAACATTCTCTCCATCTTCAAATGAACTATTCTTTGGACCTGTAGATGCATAAATAAACAAACAAAAAACCACAATTTTACATAACCTTTATATCCAGATAACAAAACATTGAAACTTCAGTCGAGTTATGGTATAGCTTTAACCCATGAAAATGAATAAATCATATGAAATCATCTCATAGTTCATTTTAACATACGATCTTGCTAGAAATAAAAAATTGAGCGTTGTAACCAATGGTAAGCGGTAATCTACCAATGCAAGTATTAATTTTGTTTTTCTCAATTATTCAAATGAAGTCAGAAATGTTTGCAATGAGCAGATACTTATAGCAATCTTGAAACTAATCCTTTGTATATTATGCGTCAGAAACATATTTAAATTAATAACAAGGAAAATGTAAAAGAAAAAAAGAGGCTGAAATTAAGGTAGAAGGAAGAGTATAAGTTACCAATATCTAAGAGAGGTAGTGTCTGAGCTGGTTCTTCTAAGATCCCAGGCTTAGCATTCTGATTTTTGTTTCCCAACACCTTATCTAACATATAATTTAGAGATATCAGAAGTTAAGGATATTATACAGAGTAACTAGTGATGAATTAAAGGAATAAATTGAAGAATTTGGCAGCTCTAAGACTATTCAAAACAGTGGAGTTACCAATAGGAGCTGCGTCTGGAATAATATTATGATCCTTTTCTCCCCCAGTTTTCACTGTAGCATTTTGAACCCCTTGTATTGACGCATTTTTAGTGGTAACATTTTGAGTTCCTTGTTTCAAGATAATATTAGAAGCATTGTGAGCTCTTGCATCCAAAACGTTAAATCCATGGACGAGATCGAAAACTGAGTTCTGGTGTATGAGAGTAAATGTGATTAAAATAGGGAGGGTTATAGAAGCCACAACCAATAATGTTCTGAAGCTCTTGAAACCACGCCCTACTTTATCCATCGTAACTTGGTGGCATGAAGCAGCTTCAGATATCAATTAAGCAATCGATTAATTACCTTCGCTGCAACAACACGCACATTGAAAAACTACGAAAGACAAACCAAAGCAAATTGTTAGTTGTAGGCGATTCATCAAAGAAAGAGTTACAGTGACAGAAGCCAGATCCTCAGAATTTACCTTCTCGTTTGGGTCGAAATCGAATTTGATCGATAGAAAGAAATTGAGAATGCGAGAAAGAAGCTATGCAAATTACGAGCAGATTCAGCAATAATTTATTTTCTCCGAAAAACAACTTCGCTCTCTTACAGTACAACTGCTTCCTGTAACTATTACTGCGACGTATGTTTCAAAATCTGTCGGCAACACAAAAATAATGGAGAAAACTTTCCGACAAGTGTGATCTCATTTTTTTTTTTTAATTCGCTAAATACTGCTTATATTTTAGTTAATAAAAAAATATAATTTTCGTAAACTACTGAATATTTCAATGCTAACGATTTTCATGTCAATATTAATCAACAAATTGAAAGATAATATAATTAAAGTGTATTATCATGATTTTGTTTTGAGGATACTGTAGACAATACATTCTTAAACTTTTTAGAAGAAAACAAAACTTATTTTTATAAAACAAAATTAACTTATTTATAAACATAAAATTAGTTTAGACGAGTTAAAAGTTAAATTTTAGAAAAATTAATGTATAATAATTTAATGAATAATTTATAAAGAAGTTCTTTTATTTTATTTTTTTTAAGTGGTTATACAAAAAATTATAACAAACACGAAATGATACTCTTTGAAAGTATTTTTATTACAACTTTCACTCTACGCTTCTGACTTGATTTGTAGTTAATTTTGATAGTTATAAATCATATTAATTATATATTTTATAACAAATTTAAATTACACTATACATACAAACAAATGTGCATTTGTTATAAAAACACTGTTAACTGTGGTTTCAAATGAGTAGTCTCTTCGATTTTTCTAGGTTATATTAAAGTGATGTGCGAGAAACATTTAAAGTGGAATGTAAAGTACGTTTTTGTTTAGTAATTCACTTGGAAAAATTTAAACTTCAACAATAGATGTAAGTTAAAATTTGTGTTTAAAACACTAAAATAAATATGATCACTGTTTTACTATTTTTTATTATATGTTGAATGGTTTATTATTTATTTATTAATTAAGTTGTTTTAAGATTTTTTTTTTTGTATATTTGCAATTGTATCTCGTACACTTTAATTTTTTTCAAAATTCAAATCATCCATTTAAAGTTGTAATGGTGATTTGATTAACCAGTTCGGGTAATTGGTAAAACAAAGAAGACTATCTAGTTTATTTGTTACAACCTAGATATAAGCATTAGTCACTTTAACTCCACTATATGCATCTTCACAATGTGTAATATGATGAAAAAGAGAAGTAAAATCAACTGTAGTATTAGTCCTACAAGCATAGTGAAAACAAGGCTCCATGTACTTGGCTCGTTGACAAGGTGGATCTGGGACATTTTCTCCATATACAGGTTGCAAAATCTATGGCTTTAATCCTCCAAGACTATGAGCAACATATCCAAAAGTGGACATCGAGGTTGTAACTAATGAATCACACAAACTCAACAAATATATTTCAGTCCATGCCTTAACGTTGTGCATGTCATCACCAAAATGTTGATGCTCTTCGTGACTTGGTTGATACACTTTTATTATTTCCCTGCTCAAACTTATATTACTCTGATATATAGTCTTTAGCTTCTCACCATATGCTGAGTATAAAGATACTACTAAAACAACTTTTGAGGTATTCTTTTCCAAAGGAGGACTCATTGAGCTTTGCATGTTGAGTTTTGGCAACAACTTATTTTGTTGGACGCAATATATAATTTCATTGGCAATGGATTGTGTTGGTGCTTGGTGGGTATTAAATACTCTAACTTGTACACCAATTCTCTCATTTTCCTTGGCTAGGTGTGCCTCATATAATTTTTGAATTCGTTCCCAAACTTCATTCGATGGGTGAAAAAGGTAGCGTCCAAGATGGTGAAAAATAGTGTCTTTGTTGGGGAACATTTTGTTCAAGTCTTGTCTAAAAGAGGATATCATAAAAAGAGAAGGGACAAAATATTGATTTGACCTTAAAATCAATGCAGGAACTTTTTGCAGAAGATCTTGATTTTGATCACAGTGAAAAAGATTGGTATGATCAACATGGGTGTGCATTAAATCAAGAACAAGGACTGGTGGCAAAAACTCACGTGAGTTGTTTTCCTTGTTATTCATAGATATGGTTTCAGGTGTTTCAAATTGTCTTATATCATTCCAATAAGGGGAATTCTTGGGCAACATCCATGATGAATCAGAAAATGGCTCACAAAAGAGATTTAACATATCAACGTCAAATCTAACAAGAAGAACACGGTCTGTGAGGATTGCATAGAGAAATGTTGAAACCAAGGTTATCATCCTGTTCCCTAAGCCATCTGAGGTTACATATACAAGATATTTGCACCTTAAATCATCATCTTTTTTGCTATGTTTTGCACCCTTTGCCATGGTTTGGTTGTAGGATTTAGTATAAGGCCCACAACGTTGATGAAGACGTTCATAGTTTCGTAACTTGGATATCAAATATTTAGAAGGTTTGTGAGAAGAAGCTTTTCGATACAGATAAGATTGAAACCTACTAATACATGATGTTTCATCAATTGAGGAATCTAAAAGTCCGTCAAGGAGCTTATCATTATCATTATTAATAGATAAAGACAGATAATCCTTTCCATCTTCAAATGCATCATTCTTTAAACCTTTAACTGTGAAATGATAAAGTAAAATCAAATATTTTCCAACAATATTTAAATCTATGTAACAATTACATTTGACAATAAGAATGTAAATTTCAAAGTGTGAACTTACCTACAACTGGCTCACTAATATTGAGATTCTTTTTTTCTGTAGCTTGAACTGTTGCAATATTTTGAATCCCTTGTTTGTTAGTAGCATTATTCTGGGTTCCTTCAATCAATGCATTAAATTCTTGGAGGATTTCAAAAACTGAACTTTGGTTTATGACAAAAAATGTGATCAAAATAGAGAAGGTTATGGAAGCTACAACTAACAATATTTTGAAGCTCTTGAAAACCTTTCCTACATCATCCATCCTGATTTTATTGCATGCAAAATTCAACGTTAGATATCAAATAGAGAAATTTATACATTGAAATAGCAACACATACATTCAAATATGATGAAACATAAAAAAGTTTACTTACATTTTTGTATCAAAATTGCATTTGATTACCAACAATGGTCAATGCAAGAAGATGAAGATAACATTTATTATGGAATGAGTAGTTTGTTTCCTAAAAAACCAACCAACCTCGTTCACTAATCTACCAAAAATTATTTAATACTGTGAAGTACCTTCATTGACTAATTTGGTCAACTTCTAATTTTTGTTCTTAAGTCAAATTATAAAACATATTATAGAAGCTACAAATACACTATAGTACAACTAAATTAAATAATATTAATTAATATTATGTAAACTGATAATATTAAATTAGTATTGATGACATATAAATAAATGTATTCCAATAATTTAAGAAGACTATTAAAATTAAATAATTATAATAATATGCATTTAATGTGAAATAAATAAACGGTAATCATAAATCTAAAAAAATGTCAATTAATAATTATTGTTAGAAGTTAGCATAAAAATACATGGTATGATTTTCCTATTAATTAAAATATTTCTTTTTTACAAAGGGAAGTTCTTGTCTACATTAAAATTATTTGAATACTTTTAAGATTATAAAGGAGAGCTAATTTGTTCTCATAATTTAAAAGAAGATTTTTTAATTTGATATTATGTATTTTTTTTTCCAGTAAAAGGGTATTAAAATAGTACATTTGACTTAATTCTACATTTTATCATTCGATTATCATTATTTTCAAATTTTATCTTTCAGGTTCTTTTTTTTTTCACATTTTAGTATCTAGTGTTCAATTTTTGAACAATTTACCATTCAATTCATTTTTGCACACATTTTGCCGTCGTGTTTTATAATTATTTTCACTTTACTATCATATTGTAAGAAAACAACGTAGTTTTGTAAAGATACACCTATTAAAAATTAAATTAATAATTATTCAAATTTATTCATTGATATTTATTTTTTGAACTACAACTATGTAGAAAATAGACTCCAAAATGTAAAAAAAAAATGAAAAATACATTTTAGATATAGAAAGAATATTACAATATTAGTTCTTAAAACATTTTTTTTCTTCTTTTCTCTTAAAATGTATTCATAAAATACACTTTTAGTTTTTAAGATTTCAAAAAGTATTTTCTAATTTATCTTCTTAACATTTTGAAAAATACTTAACAATAAAATTTTTATTAAATCAAAATAACTCATTTATAAACATAAAATTAGTTTACACACCAGTTAAAAGTTAAATTTTAGAGAACTTATGGATAGATATTCTTATGAATAATGAATTAATTTTAATTTATAAAAAAATTATTTTATTTTATTACCTTTAAATGTTTATTGAAAATTTTTCAAATTGACCAAATTGCAACATCCAAAACATTCCCAATTCATATAAGATCCCAAATCAACATTTCAATTTCATTTTCTGCGAAACAAAGGAAACGAAAATATACATTTAACAATACCACTCGAAACAGCTCATCGCATTGAATACCAGATTGAACACATCAAGCAATTCAATTGGCAGAAAATCAACATGGAATTCGTGAAGAAAAAACAAGCTTCATTCACCTTATAAGAACACTCAAAACTCTATAAGAACTTCAAGCCACTTTTGAACTCATAAAAATTATACTTCAACCTAGAGAAAACTGAAAGAGATTGGATCGAACCAAACAAGCCATTGGTTAACAAGGAGTGAAATGCAAAAACTCTAGAGCACATGAAATCCTAAAAAAGAATGCATACACGGTCAAACAGATTGGGTATCAAAGGAGGTTGAATTTTAGACTTACCGGAATGGAGATTTGGAGATTTTGTTTGGTTAGATTCAAAGAGAACTCTGCAGCGAACGTAATCCTTATCTCTGATCACGAAGAGGACAAAGTTCAAGTGAGAAACTGAAGGACGAAGGGAAACTATTTTGATTCCTTTTAAAAGGAAGGCAGTTTCATTTTAAAGGATTTTACAGTTAGATGTTAAAATACTAAAAGAAATGTAAACTTTTATATACTGACATGTGGTCTATTTTATTGTTTTTAATATATATATATATATATATATATATATATATATATATATATATATATATATAT
>Ga0099823_1008468_pt1 | contig 10458 bp, 7 predicted proteins | sample CowpearedBW_FD_76831 | JGI IMG/M metagenome (GOLD analysis project Ga0099823, IMG submission 76831) | Root nodule microbial communities of legume samples collected from California, USA - Cow pea red BW | ecosystem: Host-associated > Plants > Roots > Nodule | place: USA: California | collected...
CAAACCAAACCCATTAGGAAAACCTAAAATGTAAAAGACCACGTCTATCTCTACAATAATCATAAGACATGCAAGGAGGAATAGCCCCCACCAAACGAATGCTAAACCTCTAAAACAGTGGTTAAATAAAATATCACCACACTAATTACCTTCTCTTAAAATATGAGAAATCCATTCTTATTTTATATTACAGGATAAAGTATATGGCAGTGTTGTTCTCAATCAATTACCCCATGACCAGCCTCCTAATAATTAATAGCAACCAATCCTCTGACAAATAACCCTCGAAATGGATCAACTCCTCCTTAACCCATAACTGTAGTAAATAGTTTTTAATGCTTTTGACACGTTGCACTGTGTTATCAAAATCAACAATGAACCAATAAAAGATATCTTCCTGATCATACAAGATTTTAGGTGAAACTCAAGAGTTCTTCAAGATTCTCTATATCCGGAAATTGAAAGGATCGTGTTTTAAATTCCACAACCATTATATATGACTCACCCTTTGACCTCATTTGAAGCTGTAGAATATCTATTCCCAAAAATCACTGACTTTGTGGCCATAATAAGCATAGGGTGCACCTGAAGAAGTTTTCTAATGTTCTGTACTACAGCTTCTGACACAGTCTGAAGGAAAAGTTTTTTTCTGCATCACATGATATCTACAAATTAAAATCAATATATATCTGAACCAATGATACACACTTTCTTCTTGTTTTGTATCTACAAGTTTTCACACTTTAAGAAAGTTAAAGAGGGACAATTTGATCACTTAAGATTGAAAATTCTGAATTAAATCGATGCTCTGAGAACTTTAAAACATGAGGCCAAAACACAGCCACCATCTACAAGGAAATACCAACATATGTATAACTTACTTGCTGGTTTGTCTTTGAGACAAGAACATTGATGCACGATCCATCCAATGAAAAGCTCCAATGCTGCCAAATACAGTTCACTCAGTCCAAGTTTTCTTATTACATAATTTATTCAGAGCCGATACAGCAACATTGAAAATAACAGTTGGAACCTATGAAATAGCCGCATCATTCCCCACCCCACAACTATACACAATATCTCCAGATTTTTAAAACGAAAAGTTATTTAAATGGCATTCCAATATATCAAAGGAAACCGCAGAAAAAAGAAAAAAAGAAAAAGACTTTTATGTTTTACTGTAAGATGAGCCAGCCGAACTAACAATAGCATAAAGATCACAACTAAATTGAGCAAATAGAAAAGCCACCAAAAAACAAGAGCAGTTTATTTTACAAATCATAACAAATAATAAAGTTGATAATTCGAGAAAAAAGCAAGAAACCAGCCTGTCAATCATGAGCACGTGAACACCAACTCCGTGAACTTCTTTCTCCTTCTCTAAGCGACAATGCAATGTCTACAGCAGAACAAAATGAATAAGATACATTAACAGAAGTAGTGATAAACACTGATGTAGCAGTGCAGAAAGAGATCCTAGATATAATAACATGGTCTAATTACTCATTTGATTTTATACCTCCACAATCTTTACAGAGTAGTCTCTACCTACACACATAAGGGTGAGAAAGAGATGGGTTGAGCTTATCATTGCCCTAATCTGACCTCAAATTTTGATTATATCATTATTTAAATTTAAACACAACTCAATCAAGACTAAAAAATAAATGGAACAAACCGGATTAACCCAACTTTTTTAATGTAATATATAGATCGTATCAGTATGTATGACGAAATAATAAAATAGAAAAAAAAAAGTATAAAACTTAAATTCTGGTGTATTTTATAATAAATATTATAAATAAATAAGTTCCTAGTAAATATAATATCTTGTTATAGAAAATATTGTCTATTAAATATAAGAAAATTATTACTAATGTATACTTGTTCAACTAAACATACTAGGATACAAGTTAGTAAAACTAATGCACTACAAAAGTACAATTCAATTGTATGGTTTGTATCACAAAAACATAATAAACGATAAAAAGGAATAATGGTTTACCCTGAGAGTGTGAAGAAACTCAAAGCTATCGTAACAACGGACATACAAAAAACGGGCCATGCAGAGACGGTACAAGGCCTGATCATAAGAATCCGTTCCGTGTTGCGTGATGCGATGAATGAGCAATTGAGAGAAGCGCGTGATGTCGAAGCGGCAATCGAGGTCGAGAAAGAGGACCAAGTGGTCGAGGCCTCCGTAGGGTTTGGGGAGAACGGAAGTGATGGCGGCGTGAATGAGAATTTGAGTTTTGGCGGAGGGCGACGGTCCCACAAGCTCCAGGACGTTGCCGACGCGGAGAGGAACCCTATGCAGCGGCGGAGGAAACACGAACGGCCGCACGCTGCTCACTCTGCTCAGCATCTCCGCCGCACTCTCATCTCCCTCAATCCACTTTTCAATTTCCTCTTTCTCTTTCATTTCTCTTCTCACTTTTCAAATCTCAATTCACCTTTGCATTATTTCTTAATATTTCTCACTCCCACGCAAAGCACACCTCTTCCCGCCTAATAATCCTGCTCACAACAATAACGATTTCGCCCTCTGATTTTTATTTTTATTTTCTTATTTTCTGAGTCGAAAATAGCTCTCGTCTTATTTTCATCCGCTGGAAAAAAATAGTTTTTTATTAAATTTGCATTAACTTAGTTAAAGTAATTGACATATATTTGATATTTAGTGATGATGACATATTTGTTAAAAAATTAACGTTAACATCAAATTATAGAAGTATTTTATCTTTATTTTTTATATTAAAACCATTTTTTTCTTTAATAAAGATATATAATAATTACTGAAATTTTAAAAAATATTTAAATTATTAGCGAAGTTCAAGTAAAATTAACAAAATTAATTTTTTTTATTAAAATTGTAAGTTTTTTTATTATACTAAAGAAATAATATTTGAATTGCTGAATTCACTATTTACTCTAATTTATATTTATTAATTGGTGATATGAAATGTATATTATTAAAAAATTTATTTGAATTCTACTTTTTTAGTGAACTATATCTTTACTTATTGAGGCTTTTTATTTATTTCTTATAAAGAATCGCTACGATAAAAGTTTCAAAAAATCTTTAATTTTGTTTTTCTTTCCGATCCTCCTTAGCTGTTGTATTTGGCAGGTCACTTTAACTTATTTCCCTAGTATAATATTAAATATATTTTTGCTTTGTAAATTAGTATATAAATTTATGCTTTCTTTTAATTAAATACAAAATATTTTGTCTATTATTTATAAAATAATGTAAAACATATATGTTTTAAACATGTGATTATATCTATGATATATGAATAAAATACGATATCTATTCGATACATTTATTTTAAAAATATTGTATAATATGTGATATATAAATATTAAAAAGTGTATAATAATTTTTAAAAATATGAAAAATATATAAATTTTATTATTTAAAAACAAATTCAAATCATATATATATCAAAAATTTTAACAAAATATTATAAATTATTTTTATCATAAAATTATTATTGTTTTATAAATTAAATATTTTAATAATGAGTATTATAAAGTATTAATTAATATATGTGTCGGATACGGATCCAATTGGTGCAACATAAAATTATATGTTTAAATATATGATAATACGTTTTGAAATATTATTTGAAAAGACTTTATAAATGATTATGTGAGACCGCCGGTGAAATTTAATGGTGTGGTTAGACACCCGAATCATAAAAATATGTTTTCAAATGCTGTGTGAAACAAGATACTATATATGTGAATAGTTGACATTTGGTGAGATTTGAGTGAGTTATTATATTATTAATGATATGTATTATTGGTTTATGATATTTGATACTATTCTGTTAATTTATTTTTGCATATCTGTTATTAACTGGGACGATGGTATATGTTGATATATGATAGCAATTGTTATTACAAATGTTGATCTAAATGGACTATAGTGAGGAGTTTTGAGTTTGATTTTTGGAAAAAAAAATTGTAAAAAAACTTGTTTTAAACAAATTTTATTGGAAAGCAATATAACTTTGATTAAACTATGAATTTTTGAATCTTATTATTATTGAATTGTTTGAACAAATAAATAAAAAAGTTTTCATTTTCATGTTTAAACTGTGATATGAGATTGACAAAATAAAAAATTTTAACCGGGTTGTTACATCTTTCACGACGAAGATTACGTAGATGTTATATTATATGAAACTAAAAATGTTTTATGTTCATAGAAAACATTTCATATGACATTTGTTCAAAGATATTTGACCTAATTTGTCTAAAATACAGGAATTAAATATACACTCTAATTTAAGAACGAAATATAATATTTTATAATAATTTAAAAATAAAAAATATATTTATCTTTTAAATAATTATACTGAAATAGAAATGATCACATTTATTAGGGACTTTTAGATATGATAAATTCACCTAATCTATAACAATATATAAAGGAGATTCTCCTTTTTGTGTCCACTTTTCAAAATACCGATTTTACCCTTTAAATATAATAATTTATTAAATTTTTAAAAATTGACCGTTACTTTTACAAACTTTTTATAAAATCGGATGTCTTTGCTTCTTCTCTTCTTCTTTATTTATCAATGGTTATTCTTTTATCTGTTTTGATATATTTTATTTTATTTTTAATAAATATAATTTTAATTTATATATTAACTTAATAACATTATAATATCATCACCTACTAATATAATATCACGTATATTTAAAAAATGCATACACATAAGCGCGATAGCGCTTGTGTTACGCTAGTATTAATAAAAGTGATTGTAGGTTTTGGAGTAAAAATTAGAGATGGTGTATCTTTTGTAAAGCAAGTTTTAAAGTACAGATAGAAGGAGGAATAAATGTGGTAGGTTTTTCTGAATCGATTCCTTTTAACTATTAAGATTAAATTTTATTCTTGGAAAATCTCCTGAGACTTTAAATTACAAGCATTATTCATTAATACTTTTAATTTATAGAAGTCTTCTTTAATTTGTTTCTTGGAGGAAATTCCTATGTATTTTTTTTTCAATAGTAAGGATATTAAAACATGTCAGGTTTATTGGACTAGTCGACCGCTAGGAAAAGGGCGAACCGGTTGGTGGAATTTCCAACCCGCCAACTCGCTGTGGCCAGACCTGCCTAGTTTGTCCAACTGGTGAACCAAAGGCAGATCAGTCCACCTTGGCCTGTCAACCCGTTTTTTTATTTTTTATGTTTAAAAATTAAAAATAAATAAATTTTTATATTATATAAACAAATATATATATTTTATAAACAAACATTTTAAAAAGTTAAAAAAAATTAATAATAAAAAAATGGCGAATCAGCCCGCTAGCCCGTCCTGAGGCGAGACGGGGTGGACCAAAACGGACTGAACTGGCCCGTTTTGCCACCCCTACCCAATAGATTCTATAGATTTTATAATCAATTTAAATCGAATTGAAAATTTTATTTACATACTAAAGTCTCTTAGATAATAAATGTAAAATAAAGTTCACATTATTTTATAAAATACTCAAAGAAAGAGTGATATCAATTTAGCAAAGATTGGTTTCAAAGAGAATCGTAGATAGATTTCTCTTATGTCCTTTTGTTTATAAGTGTTCATATATAAAAAAAAATAAATGATTTAGAAAGCTAATCATTAGGAAATATCGATAATATATATTCAAGTTGTATCTATTTTATGAGAATAGATAAAACCATCATATTTCATTAAATGACATTTAATATATTTCATTGAGTGACTCTTTAATAAAATAATCTATTTTACTTGTTATGTTACCTTTTACTTTACATATTGAATTGAGGTGTAATAAACTTATTATTGACTTTCTCGATGCCTTTATGCCCATAAGGTGCCTTTTTAATCATCTTGTTAGGATTCATGAATATTATATTTCTTCATTTAGTACATTACACATACATTGAACAACATAACTAATTCAAATAAAAGTGAACAATACATATCTTTAAAAAAAAAAATGTGAATAACACATCTTACATCTTATAATGTTTTAATAAATTAGATTATGCAGTTTAAAAAGAACTTTACCTCCATAAGTCTAAATAAAAATCTAAATATATAGAATCAAAGTAAACAATTCTTCAATTGTTAACATTTCTCTCTCAAATAAATTTATTTGTATAACTTAATTCTTGAAAAGATATACAAATAAGGTTAAAATACCTTTTTGTTCAAATTTTCATCAAGTTTTATCAAATAAGTCCTAATTTTGTTTTTTATGCTCAAATATGTCCCAATTTTCGTTAATTTTATTCAATTTGGTCATTTTTTGCTAACATGATTTAAATCATTACGATCATGAATAGTGTATGTCATGTGTCACTTCATGGTTTTTTTTATTATTAATATTTTTTTTAAATGTTCACGTGTCAACCCAAAGGCGTGCCACATATCAGAGTCAATATTTTATATCCAATTTGGTCCCTATATTCGTTAGTTTTGTTCAATCTAGTTCCAATTTATGTTAACATGAACCAATTTTGTCCTTCTCCAAATTGAAACCAAATTTAATTTTTATATTTAAATTCACATTTTTTATTAAATATTTTAATATAATATTAAAATTCACATAATTATAACTTTTATATAAAAATTAAATTTGGTCACATCTTCGACAAGGACAAAATTGGCTAATTTTAAACAAAATATGGACTAAATTGAACAAAAATAATAAATATAGGAACCAAATTGAATATAAAACATTGACTTTGACACATGGCACGTTGTTGGGTTGACACATGTACATTAAAAAAATTAAAAAAAATGTTAAATATGTTTTTGGTCCCTTAAGTTTTAGTGAAATTTGGAATTAGTTCCTTATCGAAACTTTTGACCAATTTAATCCTTCATGTTTAGATATGCGTGAATTTAGTCCTTTTAATCAAATTTTGTTAAGTTTATTTGAAGTTTCAAATACGTTTTATGATAATATTTGAGTTAACATTTAAGCGAAAATGGGTCAAACGATATAAACAATTCAAATACTATCATGAAATGCGCTTGAAACGTTGGATAAACTTACAAAATCTGGTTAAAAGGACTAAATCCATACATTTCTAAAGATGAAGGACTAAATTGATCAAAAGTTTCATAAAGGGACCAATTCCAAATTTCACTAAAACTTAAGGGACCAAAAACATATTTAACCCATAAAAAAATTAAAAACAAAATCACGAGTGACACGTGACCGTCACTGTTAATGATCGTTAATGATTTAAACAGTGTTAGCAAAAAATGACCAAATTAAATAAAATTGACAAAAAATATGACTTTTTTTAGCACAAATACAAAATTAAAATGTATTTGACAAAACTTGACGAAAATTAGCACCAAGGTATTTTAACATATAAATAAAGATGGTTATAACAATGGGGTAATATTCATATGTTATCGCTAGTAAGAAGGTAATTAAAATAGTGAGATCCATTAGTCATATAAATTAAAATTACATATAAATTAAAATTACAGATGTAATGATTTTTTTTTCCACATAAGTTAATATAGCACATGATCATTAAATGGAAGTATTCGTTAATTCACATGACAACAAATTATTGAAGGTACGGGGAAGGGGACATAGAATGGAGATATATCTTTTAAATCCTACCCACTTATTTCCTTTTAATATACTCATTTTGGATCCATTGTGAATTTTACTCATCATTACCACAAAAGTGATGACATAGACAATAATTAAAAAAAAATGTTTGAAATTAAATAAGTGACATAAGCTTTAGCAACAATTTGATAACGAAATTTCAATTGTGAAGTTTGCAGTTGGAGGCATTGCATATAAACAACACATTTTTTTTAAGGCAACAAATTTTATATAAATGCTACCCATAACATTATAATATCGACATTTTTGTATTATGTTTAAACAACATATTTATAAGTGTTTTAGTCAATATTTTTTAAAATGTTGTAATACTTTTAGATCATACTTCTTTAATGTTATCTCTTTCATATAATACTTTTTTCTCTAAAGCAAAAATAATTGAATATTGTACAATATTTTTTAAATTGTTGTCATACAATGAGGTTTTATTAAAATACACCTTTGTCAACATTTTTGAATGTGTTTAAAACATAGTTATAAATTTAAATCACACCTAACATCCCATTTAATAGTTATTATACTACTAAACAAAACATCATATAATGATAATGCAAAACAAATAGTATAAAAATGTCAATATAGAGTATTAATACAACCATCCCAAAATAACCATATTAATGATAACTATATTTACAACACTGCCATAAAATAGAATTAAAAGATTTTCAACTCTAAACAAAACATATAAACTAACACTAACACCAACAGATCCTACTCTGCCATCTCACTGCTATCAAAGAGAGGAGTATCCTCACCTGCATCCTCCTCTGCTCACACAATTAAGTGATCATTGCAAGAGAAGTAACCAAGCACAAGCACAGAGAACAACAAAAAGGGTAAGCTAAAGTGATTAAAAGAATCATACAATTCATTCATGAACATATTATCAACTTCATGCTTTAGCAAAATCACTAGATCAGACCAACACCGAATAAACAATTGACACTAGACTCAATTATCCGGATCTATGTATATGGCATCGGACCTCTTGGTGGTTAGCACTTGTGTGTGATTTCCAAACTCTGCAGAGTCTGACCTCAAGGGGTTATCACCCAATCACTCACAAGGTAAGTCCCTTTCACGTCTAGGACCTGATCAAGTCCAATGACTAGGACCTCTTGCTACTCCTCACGACATAATCCATTATGCTCTATCTGAACGTGAATGATTATTAGAGTTTCATGATACCTCCAATAGTGAGTCCTTATGCCCTTACAGACACTAAAAACATAACCCTTTAGAATTCCTCCTTAAAATTCTCAAATCAACAACATCTCTCATATTCGAAATCACACATTAAATTCACACCTGTTATCAAATACCATTTCATACATACTCATTCTCATAATTCATGCTTTAGAATTTAAAGTACTCATTCATCCATAACTCAACAGAAACTAAGCACTCGACTGCAATAATTCTCGCTCAAGCCAAAAGGTCTCGCCCAAGCAACATATGCTCTCTCGCTTGAGCGAGGCTCACAATAGAGAGCAATTAAAAACTCTACGAGTTATCACTTAGGCTAGACTTTCTCGCTCAAGCGACAAGTTCTCGCTTGAGCGACAACTCGAGCAAAGGGCAAAGGTGAGTTTCTAGTATTTTCGCTTAGGCGAGAGCCGCTTGCTCGGGCAAAAAATCATATTCTCAACCTGCTCTCACATGAAATCTAGAAAATCAAGCAAAAACCTCATCCACAAACATTATCATACAATTCAAGCATCAACACAACACTCTAACATGAAATCAAGGTCATGAGAAAGTAGTTCCTATACAAAATTAAAGAAAACAATTTAGCTTCCCTTACCTCTACTGAAATTAAGCTTGGTGAGAAATAACCTCAAACACTAAGGGCACAAAAATCTTTATTCAACCTACAAAATTGTAACACGAGGACACAAGGGGAGAATGAATCTCTGATTAGTCTCAGAACATAGTCAGAAATTTCAAATTGAAAGAAGAAAAGAAATCAAAACGAGAGTGTTGACTTACTCGGAGAAAGAAAGCGAAGAATGAGATCAATAGAGGACTCTGCAGGGACTTCACCTCCAGAATCTGATTGCAAGAAAAAGGAAGGAATACAAATGGAAAACAAGAAGGGCAACTATTGGGAGAGAGGGCAGATGGAAAACAATGTGAAAGTGGAGGGTGTTTTGAAGGAATTTGACTTTAGTTTTCTCACTTAGGCACTCACGGTGGAAATAACAAAAGAAAAGGAGCTCACATATAATATTTTAAAAATTTGGGTATACGTTTAAGCTATATTTGTAGGTTTAAAGATATGATCTTATACTTAGTTCACACTACTATAATATTTTTGAAATATGTATTAAAATGTAGTATAATAATTTTACACGGGTAATAAAGTGGGGGTTCTATTCCATGGGTTAGGTGAGCCTTTTTAATCCTTTTTTCATTATACTATTTGAATGATGAAAATATGTAAAAATATTGTAATCTAAATTATTAAAACCTACTAATCTAGTTTCAATTATTAATTATAATGAATTAATTTAAAATCTAAATTTAAAATGCCATTGTCGATAAATGCTTCTTTCTTTCTTTTTTTATTTGAGCCTTTTTACCACTTATACCTATCACTTTATGAGATATTATTCTTGTTGTTCAAATCTTTCCAATCTAGTTTCATGTTTTAAGGAACTTCACCAAAATAAGTCTGGTTAAATCTTGTTATTCTTCTTTGGTAGTCACACGTTCCTCTAGCTAGTTTTCTAATATTTTTACATTATTTACTTATATTCTACTTATATCTTTAAAAAATGTTATTTGTTTGATTATATATATATATATATATATA
>Ga0099823_1008481_pt1 | contig 10452 bp, 7 predicted proteins | sample CowpearedBW_FD_76831 | JGI IMG/M metagenome (GOLD analysis project Ga0099823, IMG submission 76831) | Root nodule microbial communities of legume samples collected from California, USA - Cow pea red BW | ecosystem: Host-associated > Plants > Roots > Nodule | place: USA: California | collected...
AAATTTGGACTAATTTAGTTCTTTATCTTTGAAAATAAATGAATTAAGTTTTTTTAATTAAATTTTATTAAGTTTATTTGATATTTCAAACGTTTGTCATAATAATATTTGATTTAACATTAAAGCAAAAATGTGTCAAATACTATTAAAAACTCAAATATAATAATGAAATGTGTACGAAACATCAAATAAACCTAACAAAATTTGATTAAAAATATTAAATTTACGTATTTTAAAAGATGAAGGACTAAATTGGTTCAAAATTTTGAAATTGACTAATTCTAAAATTCACTGAAAATTAAGGGACAAAAACATATTTAACCCTATATGGTGTGTCTTTATATTTAAATATTTATAAACAATAATATGATATTAATAATAATTACATAACAAATAAATAATGAGTGCTTTGATTAAAGAATTTGAATGAGTTAAAAAATATAAATAAAATTGTGAAAATGAAAATTAGTGATTAGAGTGAAAAAAACATATAATATCAAAAAATCTATATCAGGTTTATTAGTTAAAGACACGGTCCTTCTGCAACATTTATTTAATAATAAATTAAAATAATATATTTTCTTCTTTCACAATAAGGAAAAGTATATCCCATGCATAGTAATTATCCTATGATCCTATTATTATTGATGCGTAATGGGAAATTTTAAAATAAAAGGTAATTTTTCAATATCAGCAACTATGTCTTTAGAATTGAAAGGCATAAACATTAGAATAAGTATGTCACCAAATGCAATGGTTTTATAAAATATTTTCCTAGATTTATTTTATTTTAAAAAGCATCACTATGTCAAAGTTATTTTTAAGATTATGTTTTAATTTTTTCTTTTTAGAAATTTGTTTAATCTTGTTTGTTAATTCATGCTTTTGTTTTAAGAAAAATGTTTCTTATCTATTAAACTCTTGTTAAGTCAAATGAAACTGGGCATGCTATGTAAAATCTCTCCAACAACTTATTCGTTATCTTCTAATTTTAAGCTTAAGATCTTTCACTAGATTCATGTATTATTGGAGATATTATATTGTTTTATTTAGATTAAGGAATGAAATTAAAAAAGGAAAAAAAAAAAGAAAAATGTTAATAATTTATGTGTTAATATTTGTAATTTAACATTACTACCGCTAGCTTCTGAAACACCCAAGCGCAGAAATTTAAAAAGACAAACAACAAATCAACCGTAGCTCCTCTTATAGTGAAAAATATACCTTCAACAGCCATGATGTAAGTATTTTAGCACAAAAATATAGATCACCCCCGAGTGATTATTGCTATTTATTTCAATGTCAGTACTATTTTACTCAATGTAATTTGATATTTGGTTTGGTAATTTTCCAAATTTTGTAGAAGTATGCACGATAGCTCCGAAGCAGCAAATTTGCAAATGCAATAGACAACCAAAAGTATATGAACATAAAGAAGCATACCTGCAATATACTAGAAGAATTATTTCAAGTGTGAGCGAATGTGGGAGTTAAAGGAAAAAATGAAAGGAAGATTGCAGAAAAAGAGCTCGAAAATGGAAATACAGAAACAGTGGTGCTACGAAAATGGAAATACAGAAAGCTGATCTAGTAGTTTTTTTTAAAGGAAAACCTAGCAGCTTTGAAAAATTGTAAAAATGCATGTCATTCATTAAAACTGTGAAAAAAAAATAATAATGATTACCACTATTCTGAATTATTTACACATAGGAAGTAATATGCACCTGTTTTCTTCAAAGAAAATAGAGAAGAAAAATTAACAAAAGAAAACATTAGAAACCAAAAGAACAGGGGTAAAATGCAGGTGTGGGAAGTCGGGGGTCATACTCAGGACACAGCATTTCACGAAGAAGTTGCTCAACAAACAAACTTGTGCACATACCTAAAACACTCATGTATTGTTAAAACTTAAAACTTAAGGTTTAAGGACATTTAAAAATTTTAGGAATACTTCATTGCTGCATGCCAAGTTGCACACAAATGCGCAACAGGCACTTACAGCCATGACAGTAAACCGTGTGCTCTTATACTGTGCAAACAGCAGCGCCAGCCACTCCACCACCAGAGCACACTATTCATAATACGGTATATTTACATTATGTTGCTCAATTGTAGTTATTCAAGTACATTACTAGTTATAATCCAATGAATAAATTACAATATTTAGCAGATATTTTGTAAACATATAACTGTAAATATCCTATGGTAAATGGTAGAGATATCTTCCGGTGAATAGATATTTTGACCCTTCACTTTCCATTCTTGTTCAAAGCCAGTAAGTTCCTGTACAATATCACAACTCAAGAACAAAAGGAATGCAGACATACAAGAATATGAAAGTGGTTCAAAACAATTATAGCACGATAGTGGATAGCAGGATGATCACAACAACCAAATTTCTATACATAACAAATAATTTCCATTACAAATATATAAATGTCTTTCACTATAGCTTTTAGTCAAAATTCAAATGCTTATTCCAACACTCCCACTCCTTCTTGTCCTTGAGGAGGTATAATTCCATTTACACAACCATAGCTAACTGTTGAGCTCTGGAAGTAGAAGCTTTGAGATTGAGGCCGAGGCCAGCTGTAATGACTGTAGTACTCATTTCCAGAGTACAATTGTCTGCTCTTCTTCCCTGCAATATGAATTATAAATGAGCAGAGTAAGCAAATCCAAGCTGCTCCTTTGAGAGATAGAGAAAAAGCACGTAATGCTGAAGGAGAAGACATGCATTACCTTCAGTTTCATCATCTGGATGTTCAACAGAAGGTTCATCATTAGACCTACTACGCTTTCTTGGATTTTCTTTCCTCTCTTCTGTTGTGTACTCGGTTTCATAATCAGAGTCTAATCCCTGAATGATTGGTCCCCTGTGTCTTCTAGGCTCTGGAGCTTGATGGTCAAGGAACCCAGATGGATGCACCCGCGGGAATTGATGTCGAATAAACCCAGATGGATGCATCCTAGGACTAGATGCTGAAGAAACCCAGATGGATGTATACCCAGCTGAAAAGAAAATCCAGTAGAACTACCAAATGAACTAGATCCAATAGGCTGGGTGAAGAAAGAATCGTCGAACAGGTCCCTATTCCAAAAAAGCTTGACATTAAACTCTGGGAAGTCCGAAGGAACCAAATCCTCTAAACCCACCAAAAGGGTCACCAAAATTGGAGAAAGGTACCCTGCCATCCCCGCGTCCTGAAAATACAGGTTGCAATCAGGGTAGTTAAAATGCAATAAACAATTCAAATATTAATCAAGGATTTAATACAAGCTATTTCAGAAAAATCTTTTCATAATAAATCCTCCTTCTGAAGTTTAATCAATGATTATATATTTTTCTTAAATTCTTGCTGCAAATGTATATAAGAATATTGATCACTGTTTTCAAATGTAAACACTTGCTTTAAACCCTAGCAACTTCCTCATAATCCGTAGAAAGGCCTCAGAAAAGAAGGCCAAAAGGATTATTTGCATATACCGAATTTCAATTACAGAACGAATGAACCAAAAAACATATTAACTGGTTGATTAAACAGGAAGAAAGGTGAAACAAAACAAACAATAAATAAGAATGAAAAATGCTGAAGCATAATAAGAATTTGGAATTAAATTACATTGAACTGAAAATGGATCTTTGTCCTCCCTTCTATGTTTGCTGCTTTGGAGAGTGGGATTTCCCATTTGGAAGCCTCTAAATTGATTCCCATACGCACCATAAATAACTTCAGTTCTTGGAGAATTAATAAATGAGTGACTGGCCGCAAGTGTTCCATCTGTAATTTGAAAAATGCACCAAGATCATTGAAGGAAACACTTGCCCTTGAGAAAAATTAAATCTAGATTAGGTTGACAATAAAAACCCTAGAAAGCCGACTCCAACTATCCAATACGGCTGTTGTCATGCTTTGATGCCTTCTAAAATAAATACATACAGCACAATTAGATAAAATAAAAATCTCAATAATGCAGGACCAAGAATCACCTTTGTGCTTTAAGAAAATCTATTGGTAAGGAGAAAGTATCGGATACCATCTCATACCTCGTTTTCAATAGTTACTTTCATTATCAATGATGTGAAGCAATAAGCGAGTTAAATCCAAACAACTTGAGAAATCTACAAATATAATTTATGACTTCCATGCACTGAAATCAATAGACTGAAGTGATATATGCCCAAGATACAAATCCCTCAAATGCTGCTTACACAACCCTAATCGCCGTTTATTTAAGCTTGGATGAATGCAAGTTGAAAATCCAGTCTTCCAGCTAGGAGATTTCTGTCGTTCCATGACATGTAGAGTATAGACTCTAGGTGCTGAAGATGAGCACCCTGTTACAAAGCAATTACATGGTCTTGCCTGGGTAACAATTCTTGCTAGAGACAGCAAACACACACCACTAGAAGCAATTCCATACATTAATGCCTCATCGTTATCAAAAGCTTGAACATCCAAGGCTTCATTTCTCATCTCCTTCTCTGTTTCTTGTGTTGATGGGATCCTGATAAGTTCTTCACCAAACCGCCTTTCTATCTCAGTTTCATGTATCCGGTACTTTGCTGCTAAAGTACGAATGCATGATTTCCTAACATGATATGCAATCAAGAGCTTTATCTCATCGAAGTTAGAACAATTTTCATACCATTTCAGCCACCGACAAGAAAGCCCTGCAAACCAGTCAACAATTTCAGTTGTATCTAGCATGATCAGTAAATTAGCAGACCGTGGGTACCCCTTACTTGTTGCCAATCCATATCTCAATAGACGCATCTTTATGGCATTGATAGGAGCAACAATCTCAGTTTTTGCCACAGGATGCTCGGTCGAGCTGTTATTATCTGGCAAAAGCTTGAGAATAGAATCTGCCTCAGCAGATATATACTGCTCTGCCTGCTTCGTAAATTCATAAAAGGAATCTCTTAGCTCTTGAGGAAGAGCCGGCTCTGCAACAAACTTAGATAAGATACTTTCCTCACTATTGACATTTTTTGCCTGAACATCTTGCATCCATATCTTCAATAAGTGTTTATACCAATGGTCAGTTTCCATTCCAGACTTACGGAAACAGGAAACCTTGTTCAGGAGGGAGCTACTATCTGCTAAATGCTTGATTTCTGATTCCTTAACTTTCTTCAAACCATGACCCAACCATTTCTTCCCAATTCTAACTGTCCCATAATTCCACGCCTCCACCTTTTGCAAAGTAAATAGCTCCACTTTTTCTTTCAACTTGTGAACAGCTTTTACAGCAGGACTCTCCCTAATTGTTCTTCTCACTAAAGTTCCCAAAAAATGGATACCATGAGACCCATCACAGGGCAATACATCAGTTTGATCACCCACATCCAACAGCAAAGAACTCTTCAAATAACTGTGGACCTCAGACATAAAATTAACAGCAGCATCCCTTGAACCAGAAACCGCAAAAAACATCTCATCCATATAGCGACAAGAATAAACTTTCACACCAGAACTCTTCCTAACATCATCTCCATCCAACTGTCTCCTAAACCAATCTCGCAACGTGGAGCCAAACCTGTCCCGCTCATTTAGACCACCACCGCATATGCCTTCATATTTCATCGACAGCCTACAAAATTCACTGTCAAAGAGGTCAAGGTAAATATTCATCAGAATAGGGGACAAAACCCCTTCCTGCGGGAGACCATGTCCCTTAGGATAACCCCCAAACTCTAGATTTAACACTCCAGCATCAAACATGTTCCGAATGACACCATATAAACTAGGATCTTCTATCTTCTCCTCCATTGTGGAAATCAGCTTTTCCAACACAGCAGCATCCAATTTCTTAACCACAAGCACAGTGAACCACCAATCAGGACTCAAAACACCCTTGCACACGTACTTCAACGCGGAGTCGCAGCCCCTCCCGCTCCGGCATCCATGTGAGATCTTCGAGAAATGTGGCTTGTATACAATCTCCAGAGCTATTCTCATTGCTTCCAGCACAACCTTCAGCCTCAAATTGGGAAGCACTAATATCTGTTTGTTCACTGAACCTCTCCTTGTCGAGAAGGACGTCGTATTTGCACACACGTCAAAATCCCCCTTCTCGAGCTCTTCAGCTAGGTCATACAAAAATGAAGTGTCATGACTCGAACTTGAAGCCGCATCCAGAGTGTTCGAGTTGATCCTGATGCAGTTGTAAGCATCGCGAAGGGTTTCTGCGTTGGAAATCACGGTTTTCATAAGGTCGTGGAACTTGCCATTGGCATGTTTCTCCTTGACCCGTTTTTTTATTCGGAGCTCGAAAAAACGCTTAAGCTCCATCCGACTCTTGGGTTTCGGTTTTGGCTTCGGTTCCTCGAGTAGAGAGGCGAGGTCCATCGCCAGTGTTGACTTTCCAATGTGATCATTATCCGGTGAACAGGTGGGACTATGTGGTTGTGTTTCAAACTGCTGTTTGTCTGTGGGAAAATACACACTAGTTGATTATCATTTTTGTCATTGTAAGTATGGAATTGAAGAAAATTGGAAGAGATGTTTGGCTTACCCTTGAACGGAAGGGGGAGAGAAGAGGTGACTCTGAGAAAGTGGAGGTTGTGGAGTGATTTGAGAGAATTGGCGGTGGTAACAATCCGCATAGTGATGAATGCGTCGTTGTCGTTTCACACAAAAGAAAAACGTAGCTGAAACTGGTATCTATCTACTGTCGTCGGAGCACAGGAAGAAGAACATGTTATTCGCATCTGGCACCTGTTGAGACCTATTTTAGTCACATCACGGTCAACAAAAAAATCCAAAATCCCCCTAATGTGATTGATATAGGGAAAACCCTGGGTATTGAATCCTAGGAGATGGTGTATATTAAGTTTCTAACTTGTATATTTAACCTTGCTAAAAAGAAATGCAATGGGGATAATAAAATGAAATGCAAAAAGGAACTGAATGCATGAGATGCAATTACAAAATATATCTAAGAATGATGATTAAATGGCTAATATGATCCAGAATTTGTATGCAATACATAGATATCTAAATGAATGCACATGCAGTTATAAAATGTCTAATCTGAATTAATTAAAATGCTTAATCAGAGAACCCAGGTGCAGATCTAAAATTCATGATTCAAAACACGAAAAGGCAAACTTGGCTGCACCAAAGATGGTCTAAAAACAGATTTATAATTCTGGGACTTTTAATGCAGATGTGATGGTTTAAACAAGTGTAATATTATCTATGAATGAGGAATGCCAGATGCACAATTGAAAACATGCAGAATAGAATATTGCCTACTTGAGCCTATTTGGCAGCAGCAAAAACCCGTAACAGTACTTGACCAAAGAAATGTGAAAGCTGAATTTAAATCTGTGTAACAGAAATTAAATGACAGTAAATATATAATGTGACAGTATTTGCTTACTGCAGAAAATTGGCTCATGCAAATCTGAGATGATGAACTCAAAATAAAGATGTAATGCATGAAATGAAATTGGACCAACTCTAAAAGTGACTAGCTGAAACTGCAAAATGACAGCAAGTGGAGTTGATGCATGACTGCCCAATCTTAAAATACAGTACTGATGCAAGTCAATTATTATGCAAATGATTCAGACAAACTTAGAATGGTGTTTATGAATGGATGATGCATCTGGACAATTGAGCTATCTGCAGACATGAAAATTTACCATTGATTCTAAATTGCAGCAACATCACGTATCAGCATAATGAATCAAACGTTGAATACAAAGTTTATGCAACCTACTGATCTAATGCTATGCGAATGTTATGAACAGGTTTTATGTACTATTAAATGATCCTAAATGCCTCTAATATGAGTAAAAGCAAAAACTCCTAATTGGGTAATCAACTGAAGGCATGAAAATAGGGAATTAAGAAAAATGCAGTGCAAGAAATTTAAAATCAGAACTATGTTGCAGATGCAAAATCAGTGCATTATGAGATGATCTTAAAGCCTATCCAGGTTAAACAAAATGCAAAGAATCTAAAATCACCAAATGGGTACTCAGTTAACATGCAGCAAAACTGGAATTTGAGAACTTGATAATATGCAGTGATAGAAAAGGAAATCAAATGAACACATTCCTAAGAACAGACTCATGTAGTAACTAAGAATGGCTATAAAGATTGAAACCACATCAACCAAAAATCACCTAAAAACAGTAAAATAAAAGACCGAACAGAAAGTAAGTTGATTAACAATCTCTGAATAAAAATTCCTTCCCAATTGGCGAACTAATCAATGTTGTGCTCAAGAAGACCTCTTGATGAATAAGGCTCACTTTGGGGTCCTTAGATTCCCACAACAGAATCACTAAAATGCACTGCTTCAGCATTCGGTTCATCCAAGTAAAAGCAAGAAAATTGATTTGGACACAACAACCATGATACACGACAGCTAATAAAACAAGGTACAGAAACAGTATGCTGCTAAAGAAAACGTAATTAAATTTCTTGAGTGAGCACCGTAATACTAAGATGCAATGCAGAAAACAAAACAAAAACAGAATTGACTATTATATAGCAAGAAAAGCAGGATTAATGCCAAATGGAAAAAGGGATGAACACAAAAGTAATTCTCACAAGAAACCATAGATAAAGTGCAAGACAGATAAAAGAAACAGAAATTTAAACTCTCAATCAGTAAAATGTAGAATTAAAATTGAATTAACAGTAAAAGAACTCCAGTTGCATTGAGTTCAAGAATTCAGTGTACAAGAAAAATTACTCAAGAGCTTTTGTGATCACTTTGTACTAGAGATGTCAATGCGGACCGACCCGGCTTGTTTAGGCCCACCCTGTCCCTTGGCTGACCCGTGTTGTGGGCAAAAATTAGGTTACAGCTTTGAGTTATAAATTGGTTTTGTTCAATGATCATTAATACAGCTTTGGTTACCAGCATTATATACATCAACGATATGAAACCTCAGTATTAATAGAAGTTAAGCAAATTCTATTAGAAATGAAAAGAAGCAAATCCTTAAGCATTATCTTTTCGTTCATGTACATTCTCCCAATATCAGTCTTAATAGTGTTTCTAGAAACCATAACTGCATCCGAACATGGGTAGCTTATCCAATTCCTAAGTCAAGCATACTGAACAAAATTATAATGCAAATCGTGTTGGACAATTAGTTCACACAACAATTGACGTGCACTACTTGATCTTTTTTTTTTTCCTTCAATCTTCCATAAATGTCTAACATCATTTGACCGATATCCTCAGTTTTACTTTTATCACATTTCATAGCATGACATTGAAATGACATATTTTCTTCCACCAAACAAAAATATTTTGTTGCTTGCACTTTGCCCTTTCTTTGCCATCCTTATCGCATCCAAAATACCTACAACAATCAGATGTAGTAGCCTTATCCCATTTTCTTTTCAGTTTCAACAATATCAGATTGTTTTTCAGTATCATTTTCCTCAATCTCACTTTCACAAATGGTATATTAATATCATCCTTGTCCATTCTAACTTCTAACAAAAAGCTGGCAAAATCAGAGAAAATAGTGTGCACTCAGAAAATATGCAATATCCTACTCCTAACACCTTTCCTATCTTACCGGAATCACACAAACAGAAAATAACATAATCACATGGGAACTGCGAAAGAATGGAAACTGCATCGAAGAAGAGGAGCTGACCTGCCAGGACAACAAGTCTCCAAAACGAATCGAAGAGAGGATTGAATTGATGAATGACGACGTCGGTGAAGTTGCGCCTGCGAGAAGAGAAGAAAACGCCGCCGGTGAAGAGGAGCTGCTGCAACTGCGACTACGACAAGAGAAGAGGCTCGTCGTCGCCGGTGAAGAGCCCGCCGCCGACGCTGTCTGCGCTGCTCTGCTGCGAGAAAGAGATGGCTGCTTCGCGCCTGGGTCTTCGTCTGCGGTAGTGGTGGGGGATGCGCCTGCGTCTTCGTTTGCGTTTGCTGCGGTGAGTGGTGTGAGATGAGTGATGGTCAGGTGAGGTGAGTGGTGGTCAGGTGAGGTGAGGGACGAGAACGCGTAACAGAGTGACTGAGTGAGTGATGGGCACAAGCTGCACGAAATGCAAATTGGGTTTTCATTAGGATGCCAATGCGGACGGCGATGCGGGTTCATTTAGGTTCGTCCCGCTTAAAATATGTTTCGAGCGGGTCAATGACGAGCCGATGTACAGTGGTCCATATAATAGGCTTATAGAATGGAGGTGATACATTCTCAGGGATGTCAAAAAAAATCGTATTTGCGGATATTTGTGGATAAAACTTGTAATGAGTAGAAAATGGATATTTGTTATCTGCGAGTACAGATATTTTTGATACCCGCATATTAACGTGGCGGGTACGGGTATCATAGTATCCGTACCCGTGGATACTCGTACTCGCTAAATTTTAATTCACAAAAATACTCCAACATATATATATATATATATATAAGTAAAAATATTTTGACTTAATTTTTTCTAAATTGCATAT
>Ga0099823_1008486_pt1 | contig 10449 bp, 14 predicted proteins | sample CowpearedBW_FD_76831 | JGI IMG/M metagenome (GOLD analysis project Ga0099823, IMG submission 76831) | Root nodule microbial communities of legume samples collected from California, USA - Cow pea red BW | ecosystem: Host-associated > Plants > Roots > Nodule | place: USA: California | collected...
GGTCATAAAGTCCTTCTAGTTGCTGGAATGGATCCACAGAGGGAGGAGCTGTAGTGTCAGCTGATTCACCCAAGTCAAGCAAATCAGGAGGAGGGGGTTGATGAATTGTTTTTTCCACAGCTACCTCATTGGGTACAACAGCAGCATTAGATTTTGGAACCTTATGGCTTGTAGATAATCTTTTCTCAGGTTTAGTTGAACCACCAAACAATGAAGCAGCAAGCTTTTGCTTTTCTGGAGTAATCTCAACCTGCGTCTTTCTTGAATCATAGCTATCGCGTACTTTTGAATTAACAGCTGTAGCACCATCCACCTGTGTTGCCCCGTTTGTTGGCTTTTGGGATGTAGAATAAGAATCAGAGGCAGAAGAAGCTGAAGACGAATAAGTAGGCCTACCCCACTTCTTCTGAACACCATCAAGCCTTAGCTTCAGCTCTGACGATCCAGCCTCTGAGGTTGATCCCGCTGATGAAATATGGTGAGTTTCCCTGGAAGAAAGTGCCTCAGGTACCGGAACAATGTCTGCTGAGGATGCATATGAAACTGGAGTAGCTTTCAGTTGCATTGGAGCCTTTGGAACTTCATATGCCTCAAATCTTAGACCATGCTGCAAAGATTCATTGTGATCCTGGCTTCTGAAATCGTTCATATTCCCCATTCCAGTGCGCTCATCCTCGGGAATATAGGCTTGAGCACCCCTTTCTAGAGATTGCTGAACATACCCATCGAGGAAAGAAAGATTATTGTCAACCTGCATAATAGATTCAGTATGTCAATAAACTCTTGCGGCATAAAAAACAACAATTTAAAGGCATCGTTCCCCAGCAAAACACTTGCTATATTTAGTTAAATGAATTGGAATACTAGAAAACGAAAATGGTTGAAACTTTTAGTTTTGGCACAAATTAATCAAGAAACTACTAGCCAATAATCATAAAGAAACCAGAATAAATATCTGGAAAGAACAGAAGCTCAAATCTCAATTTTTGTCAAAAAGAAATCAAAATTGCATGTGTTTGTAAACAAGAGAAATCACACTAAGCAAAACAACAAATAAGCAGCAAAGAGAAATTTCTAAGTACAGTTCAATCCCATCAACCTTCACGCATTCTGCCCCTCAAAAATAATATTTTGGATGATCAAGTAGCATTTCAGTTTTCTATCAGAAATTAATTATGCCAACATAAACCGTATCTAACCAACAACATTACCATCTTTCCCATGAAAAAAAAAATGTAAATCATATCATAAAAGGAGACTAAAAAACAGGCAAATTCTTACACAAAGGAAATATCTTCCTTTCACACAGGGCATTCCCAATCACAACAACTGAAACGCTCCCACTTTTTCTCAACATCCCACAAGATAAGAATATTGACTTTCTCATAAAGTCTCCCCCTGTAATACCTAACTATTTAACTACTATTATTTAAAAATTTCTTCCTAACTCTCATTATTTCCCTGCCTAACACAATCCCTCTAAAAGGTTTTCCTTGATTGCTTTGTTTCATGGGTTAATACCACAAAAGTGAAAATTATTATAGATCAACACATAAAATATCATGATCTTAGGTACGAAGATTCCATATTGGAATTAAACCTCAATGTCTTCACAACTTGCATCTCTTGGCATTATTGTTTCAACTGCTTGTGCTCCCAAACCTATAAGGGCCTGCAATTCATAAGCACGTTGCTGCAAATCTGTAGAATGGGATGCCAATAATTCTTCAATCAAAGATTGACACTGCAAGCAGACAAGAAAGAGTTACTCTTCAAATCAACAGAGCATAAATCAAATTTAGCATAAACTTGTAAACTATAACAGAATTTGGTTTTTTTATGGACATCCCACTCAGCAAAATGAACTTTGAAACTAATCTATCAATTACAATAGTGAAAAATATTAAATTGAAATGGTCGTACAAAATGCTAACTCAATGACCCTATTTATATCATTACAACTATAAGCCTGAGCACGCTAATACAATAATAAGAGTATCAGTAAACTATAAGCTTGAGTCATACACAAACACAATACACTCAACTCAACAAATTAAAAATAATTTAGAAGATATAAAAGGTATTCTAAAATATTTTCATGATTGTCTGAGTACTTAAAAATTTAATCAGAAAGTCTCAGTTGAGCCAGAAAAACCCACATCACTGGTACTTTTGTCATTAAAAAACATACTTGGAATTCACAAACATATATAACTCACTCAAGAAAGACATGTTTAAAGGGAATTTATACAAAGATAAAAGTTAAAGATCTAATGTTCATATTCCTCTGATTCAACTTTATTATTTTAGATTATCACCAAAATAATTCTACAGATTAAAATACCATTTGTGAAATTGGAAAACACCTATGAAGGACTTCTAGAAATTTATTGAGGTGAGATTCTTCTAATGATGAGAAAGATGGGAAAAGATACCATACATTATAGGTGGGGGTGGGGGTTTATATAGACCTCAAAACTCAATCATTCATTAATCATTACTATCTCAGCAAGCCCAGTCTTGTAGTAATATACCTCAGGTAGGATATCCACTTTCCTCCTAGCAGCCACTTCAAACGCATAAATTTTCATCAATGCTGAAATTGCATAAGCCTGAAAAGGCAATAAATTAGTTTGAATTTGAAAACGCTGACAAACTGAAATTAGAGCAAGCCATAGGATGGATACAATAAAACTAACTATAATAGAATAGTTCAATGATAAAATGAAGTCTACGCAGAAAACATGTTATCACCAAATAAACTAATACTAGAAACATGATAAAACACCAACATATATATGTTCTCATGTGAGCGGAAATACTAATGGCAAAAATTATTGCATGATTGGATAAATCATATCAGGAATGAAATGCATGGGAACATAATTCCTGTATGTGCATGTATTTCACAATTTAAATAATTAAGCCAAACAACAGTGTTTATTGACACAAATCATACATAGATTTGGACAGGCAAGCATTTTAAATTATCAAATGGGTAAAGTGAAATATTTGATTATTCAGCATCGTTATAAACCGCGGATCACAGAAAATGCATAAATCCAATAATCTGCAACATCATGCAACAATAAAGTCGTGGCCTCACAAGCACATAGTGGAAGTCAGATAGCAGTGGAAATATGGTACATATACCAATTATCAATTACATATGTATAAAAAATTGAGCTATATGCAAACAAAAAAATTAATATAATTTGATATATGAGACCAAAGATTCAATTGACAAAAGACTCGCTAGAGATGACTAAGGAGGCCTCAGGAAAAATGTTCATGGAAAAGTGGAGGACTTCTTCCTTGATCCTTACGTGAAGCTGTGAACAGAGTTCCCGCATGGGATAAGTTTGACAGATTTTGTGAGTGGGAGAGTTGAAAAAAAGTCACGTGCAGTTTAATCATACACAATTCGAAAAGTGTGAGGCCAGTACAAATGCTGATTAAAAACAAAATTGCACCCATAGCAACAGCAAAAAGCCATTTTTGTGGAAGGTGCACCAGAATGGAATTTTGCAATTGCAAATTCAGGTTATGTTGACGAGGTATTTTGAAATTTCAAAAAATTTGGAAAGCTCAAAATTTTGCATTGTTTATTATTTCACCTTTCTTCATTTTTAAAGGATTTATTGTTAATCAATTCAATTTCTTAAACTTTAGATTCTGTGTTCGGATATCACAAGCAAATTTCTACTGTAATTTTAAAAATATAAATATATTAACTTTAATAATAAATTTATGGAAAATAAGGACGTCAATTTTTAAATATTGAATGCCAAAATAAGTTAATATTAGATAATATTTTATAATTTGAAAGTACAAATATTGACATTTGTACATCAATCTTGATAGATAGGAGAGATGGAGGAAAAGAGTAAGAAAATGGAGAGGCAGAGAAAGGCAAGAGAGAAAAGGGAGAGAGGAGAGAATGATACAAAGGAAAGGAGAACTAAGAAAGAGAACAAAGAGAGAGAAGGAGATAGTAAAAGAGAGAGAAGGGATGAAGGGAGAGGAAAGAAAGAGAAGAGATAGAAGGAAGAGGATCAAGAAAGAGAGTCAAGAAGTTCAAATTCTGACCTTATTTATAGAATTTGAAATCCTAAATTTTAAGTAATCAAAATATCTTCACAAATTTCCAGAATTTCAATGTCATCCTAAATTCCATATTTAAACAACATATTTTTTCACCACAGAGCATGTAAAATTATTAAAGAAATGAATTACTCTCTTAAAATTTTCCATCCAAACACAAGGTCAAGAAATTTTGCAATACAATAGAACTATAGCACCGGTATAGCCACTATTTATCAACATTGTTAGAAACTCAATTAGTTGGAACATGGAGAGAGGGAGAGATATATGAAGTAGAACAACAAATATAGTTTTAAAAAAACCATAAACCTTAATGTAATCTGTCTAAATTCTTCTCAGCACATGGATCATTTTCTAAATAAAAATGGAAGTTACATTAAGCTTCAAACATAAGTAGATTTACTATGCCTAATTTCAAATCAATGCCACGTTACTGTGATAATGATGTCAAAAAATACCTTGACATTTTCATCATTAGAATATGCCTCTGCAATGTCACATAACTTTCCACTGATATATGAAGCAGAATACTTTCCATCGGCTGTTCCATATTCCCCCAGAACCCAACAGATGACCTGCAATCAGTACTTAAAAGTTATTCTAGCAAACACATTTAGTTTCTTCTCAGATTAAAACGAGCGGAGAAAATCCAAAGCATGTGGTATAGGAAGTACTTGAAGAAACACAGAAGGAAGCTTGGGCTCTCCAATAATGCGCAAATATGACTCGACCTACATGAAACAGAGTGCATTCAGTAACACATTTATGCACACATAGTGGAATTACCAAACGAAACCAGTGCAATTATTGAAATAACATACAGCAGATGATCTCAACTGACTGTCTGCAGCATCATCATCCTCCCCAAATCCTTCAGCAATCAACCGCATTAAATTATGTGCCACTTTAATATTAACAAGATCTCCAGCATGCTCAAAAACTTTATTCATGGTCTGCATAATCATAATAGCAGATGTTATTAACTAACAATGAATTTTTGTAAAATCAATAATGTTGAGGCAACTATTTCAATTACCTGTATAAACCAATGATTACTTGGTGCAAATTGCTCAGCAAGTTCCACACATCGAGATGCTATATAGGTTTTATAATGGTCATCACTTATGCTAATCATGTAATCTATCATTCTATCAACAATCACTTCCACATTGGAAGACTTGGTCATTTTGTATAACAGTTCAAAAGTTTTTCGTTTCAGACTATCATCAGGGTCCTGCATAACATCATATTTAATCAGAGTTCCAAATTCAAGCACGATCATCAGGAAACATGCATAGAGATATAACTATGTAAACAACAGACAGCATTGTCTTTTTATGTAATAAAGATATTCAAGGTACTTTCAGCAAAATCTGATAGATTTCACGCATCAATGAACAAAAAATTTAGAATATAGCCCTTCACAGTCATGACCAGTGATAGGTTAGTAAGTGTTAAATAATTATATGTATTTCCTATATCACTATGTATCTTGTAGTGGATCAGTCTTTCTTTTTCTTTTCCTGCTTAGCCATTTTAGTAGGTGCAACAGTCTGCCGAGGTGTTATCATATTTTACCTTTTCTTACATTGTTACACACACACACACATATATGTATGTGTGGAAAACTCAAGTTTTCCTCTCCAAACTTCATATTTAAGTTGGCATTGGAGCAGGTTCCAATCCCACTCTGCTATTCCAGTCCCTGGCCACTATCTGCCGCTGGTAAGATTTCTGGTGAACCACAGATCAGTCCACATCATCAAATACAACTCATTTTGGCTGGTCCCAGAGGCAAAAATTGTTTCACATTCCTTCTCTTTTTTTGTTTGGAAAGTGAGTCTATGTTCCCCTTCTTCCTTGGCTTTAATTTTCTATATGCTCCAGCAGCATGTCTCCTTTTGGTACTGTTTTTTCCATTTTTATAACCCTAACCATAACTTCAAAGAAACTTGATGGCAAAACTATCTACCTAGGTCAACTTCTATGGAACTACAGTTCTCTGGGCAGGAATATCGTGATCATTTAGGGAAAGATATTGAAGTGTCGTCAGACAGTCAACACCAGTGGAAAAAGCTTGATTAATAAACTTTGTGCTTTGTTGCAACAATTTGTAAAGCCCAACAATTGAGGAAACTTTAGGACTTTCAAAACAAAATAACTCCTTTTGGAGGAAGGTTCAAAATATCTCTGCCAATGATATTTAACACCTATCTGATTCAGCTGAAAAGTTAACATCTTTCCAGTAATTCGATCATGACATGTCTCTTTAGTTGCTCAAGCTCAATCTGCAGTTTAAGAATTGAAATTGTTTCTGGAAGCAAATTTTGTAGGTGAAATGAAGAAACATGAAAAATTGTGCATGGTGTAGGACTTCCATGCTATGAATTCAGATTTTAATCATATTTGTCACCAAATTTTGACAGGACATGAAATTCTTTCAATGGAAAACTTCACTGCACGTCTTGTGTTCAAACACTCAACAAATAGTTGGAGTTCATCTAAAACTACCAAATTTTCAACAATGGTATCTCTTTCTTCAGTTCTCTTTTTTCGCTATTACCGTTTCGCCACCGCCAGCCGCCACAGAAAAGCGGCCGCCACAGAAAACCCGCTTCGCCTCCGTCATGTTGTGGCGGTAGGTTGGGAAACCGCAACCGATTTCCGCCATGGCGCCGCCATGGCCGAAATTTGATAACATTGCTTCCAACACACCCCTCACGCCGAGTATATACATCTCGTTCGTGGAACTAGACATTAATAGATGGTCTAATAGCGATTGAAACAATAGACTCAACTAACAACAAATTTTGCTAAGATAGACTCTAACTTATCATGGCTCTAATAACATGTTAAGAAATGAACTTTAAGCTTAACTTGATCTCACAAAACCGACTTCTAAAATAAGGTTTGCACTTATTATTGTGAATTGGCCTTATATGTGGAACTTCCAACACTACAATATTTCATTCCTCAAATTCATTCACACCCCAACGCAAGGACATGATCAACCTCACGCATCAACTCAAAATCTAGTTGAAATTGTTTCACCTCCTCTCATTAAACACCAACAAAGGACATAGAGAGCTAGGCCTACATTGCTTGAATACTCTTCAATCCCTTTCCTTCTTCATCAACTTCCCGCACAAAAATATTCCTCTTCCACGTCTCATTCTCATGATGAAACTTCGCTTGGTCCATTGCTTTTACAAAAGGTAGTTGATCCACTTAAAATTCCCATTCTATGTATAATTTTCAGTCATCATTGCTTATCTTCATCATAGACAAAGTATTCCTTGGATATCCGAGAAAAAACAAGCTTGATGGATTGTAGGCTCATTGACATCCCAATTATTTTCATTACATTCAATAAAAACCCTCATTTTCTTTCTCTTTTCACATTTTTTCCTTACAAATTGGTCTGACCTATTGGATCTGCTGCGAAGGGTCATTATGGAAAGTCATTTGAGAGCATTGGAAAGATGGGCTAGTGAACAAGGGAAGGTGGTTGTAGAGCTGAAAGTTGATATGACCATTATGAAAAAAGGTTTCCAAGAACAGTGATATTTGCAAGAGAAACAAAAATTATGATGGACGAAGAAGGGGATGCATCAATAAAGAGCATGAAGATTATGGGATGTGAAGATCAGTTTCTTGCTATCCGAATTATAGAGTTAACCAATAAGAAAGTTGAACATGGAGATGCACTCAAGCATAATTTTTTCCCAAATTCAGATTCACATAATATCAATAAGAAATCATTGTTGGACCTAGATTTGATAATGAAGGTGATAGGAACATCAATGACATTGGAATCTTGGAAATTCAACTTACTGAATTCAGAAACTTTTACACAAAAACTACTCTCATCCCTACCACCACCCAAATCTCCATAATTGAATTTACATGCATTAGCTAGTGGGTTCCCTCCCTGTGATAGGACAGTATCATAATGCTTTTAGGAAGGGTAGATAAAGATCCCAGTGATGAAGATGAGTCACGAGATCTAGCTTCCACAGTTCCAACCTTGAGGACAAGGTTGATTTTTGGAAGAGTGTATTGATAGGATACACAGTGAAGATATATTAGTTAAGATAGCCAGAACATTCATGAGTCAGTTACTTGAGGTGTTAGTTAGATATAAATAGGAAAGAAGGAGATGAGAGGCCAAGGAGGTGAATTGTAGATTAAGCTTTAGTTCTGTGTGATGGGGAAGCCCTTGAAGGAGAGAGTTTCCCCTATTTCTTGTTACTTTCATTCTATTCAATAAAAACCTTTCTTTCTCTTTTTCAATTCTTGGTTCCTAACATCTCCTCATTTTGATCCTTGGAATGTTGTGAGTTGCATTCTCAAGTATACTAAGAAGACTCACAAGGGCTATTGTATGAGGATAAAGGAGATACTCAAATTTCTCTGTATTATGACATTGATTGGGTTGATTGGGCAGGGTCTCCTATAGATAGGAGCTCTACTACAACGCATTGTGTACCCATTGGGGGAAATGTTACCTTAGGAAAAGCAAGAAAAAAAATAATGCTGCTCATTTTAGCACAAAAGCAGAATATAAGGTTATGGCATTGGCCACGTGTGAGTTGGTGTGGATCAAACAACTCCTTCAACAACTAAGTTTTGCGAAATTGAACCAATGAAGCTATATTGTGATAATTAGACAACTCTCCACATTACTAGTAATCCAATATTTCATGAGAGAACTAAATATATAGAGATTGATTATCATTTTGTGAGGTACAAGTTGTTGACTAAGGAAATAACTATTGAGGTTATCAGCTCAAATAATCAACTTGTTGATATTTTTACCAAATCCTTGAGAAGAACATGAATTTAGTTTACATGTTCCACTCTTGGAGCATACAATTTATAGGCTCCAGCCCGAGATGTGTCAAATAAATATATGAATTCTATATCATTGCATCTAGTACTGGGTCAGTCTTTCTTTTTCTTTTCACTTTGTGGCCGTATGGTACATACATACACACATACACACACATATATATTCAACTAAGTGAAAAAACTAAGTTTTTCTCCCTAAAAATTCAAATTTAAGTGTAAACACTAGATGAACCCATTTAACACATTTGCATGTGATATAATACCAGCATTGAAATAACTACAATACCAACAGTTCCGCATTGATGGAAGAAAAGGTTCAGACTTTTTGAAGAGGAAACTCTAACTAAAACTGAATTGTGAAACCATACTTTCAAAGTCCACAGTACATGTCACTGTCTTTATAACAACTGATGTAACTGTCACAATACCCTTATGGTCTAAATCATTTTTATCATGCACTGACAAACCTTAGTTTATCCTCTAGCTATAGTTTGCAGCAAGCAACTCTTCACAAGGAATTTCTACAACATGACAATCCCAGTCAACGGTCTAGACCAGCATGAAAATAACAGAAATTCAGCAACATTGATCATCATTTGGTTTGCACTAGCAGACGGAATACAAAAACATGAAGTAAAACAAGCATCGAATGATCTACACATAAGCTAAATGATTTCAATTTTATCAAAAACACAATAAACACATCTTTATGAGGAACATCCCTCACCTCTAAGCAGTCAATGACAGCCAGTTGGTGTTGTTCTGCAATTTGTGGACTTAACTTTATCAATCGACCAAGGGCATCAATACCCATGTACTTGAGATTATGACTGTCACTCTGCCCACATGACAACAACACATACGTAACACACAATAGCCAAATCCACCAACACAATTACATTGAATGCAAACTTAAAACACATTTCACCAAAAAGATAAAAAGCAAACCTTCAAAAATTTGGCAATCACATCCGCTGCAGCCTCTAATAACTTAGGATTGGGATATATAGAAGCAACACAGCATATGCACTCATAGAGAACAGCATTCCCTATGTTGGTCATCGAATCACTCTTCCTAATTATATCACCGAGCACGGTGTACATGTGTCCACTAGCCTGCTTGTCACCACTTCCCAACAATGCCAGAATTTTCAGCATCTTAATCTAAGCACTCAAACACAACAAGTAGCCAATTTAAGCAAGAGGATCGAGTAAGTAACATGCAAAATAAAAAATAGTCTTAAATGGATAAGCTTCTCTATAAACCTATCTTCCTAGTTTAGTCTAATTTAAGGTAAAAATTAATCATTTTAGTTTTTCATTTTTTCTCCCCGAGGGAGGAATTTATCCAAATATTAAATAGAATTTAACCTGAATGAAGGGTGCAGGCATTTGGTGATAATCATAAGTCTTGGGCAACCGGTGTTCTGCAACCTGCTTAAGAATGTTGACGAAGCTAACGACGAGATCCTTGTAAGAATTAGCATCGTCGGA
>Ga0099823_1008487_pt1 | contig 10448 bp, 10 predicted proteins | sample CowpearedBW_FD_76831 | JGI IMG/M metagenome (GOLD analysis project Ga0099823, IMG submission 76831) | Root nodule microbial communities of legume samples collected from California, USA - Cow pea red BW | ecosystem: Host-associated > Plants > Roots > Nodule | place: USA: California | collected...
GGTGACGCCGCACGGCTTCCGCAACCACCTGCCGTGAGGCGGTGATCCACATGCCACGTCCGGGCAGCTTGCGCTTGAGATCGGGAACTATGTCGCCTTGGGGCGATAAAACGAAGCGGATCAGCTCGTCGATCGGCCGGACCTCGCGGCTGACCGCGCACATCCGCATGGTCGCGGACTTTTCGGTCCGCGGCCCATGGTCGAGTTCGCTGTCAGTGCTGGCGAGCATCCGGTCGACATCCTCCTTCGCCTTCTAAGTCGCGTGTTCTTTACGCAAAACCGGTCTCCACTTTTGCTGAACGCGCCTTAAGCCGGCTGATCTTCGGTCGCCTCGGCCTCTTCGGGCTTGGCAAGATCGGCCTCGGTGATCCAGCCGGCCTTGACGCGGGCCTGCATGATCATGGCTTCGGCATCGTCACGGGAGATGTCGATGCCGTCGAGCGCACCAGCATGCTTGGTCGGCTCGCCGCCTTCCTTGCGCTCGGTCCAGCCGACCAAATCGTCGGTGGCGCAGCCGGCGAGGTCATCGACGGTCTTGATGTCATTCTCGCCGAACTTCACCAGCATTTTCGAGGTCACGCCGGGCACGTCCTTGAGCGCGTCCTCGACGCCGAGTTCCTTGCGCTTGGCCTCGAGCTCGGCTTCCAGCTGCTCGAGATATTCGCGGGCGCGGTTCTGGAGCTCCTGCGCGGTCTCCTCGTCAAAACCCTCGATGCTGGCGAGTTCCTTGACGTCCACCATCGCGAGTTCCTCGACCGAGGTGAAGCCTTCGGACGCCAGCAACTGTCCGACCACTTCGTCGACGTTGAGCGATTCCATGAAGACGCGGGTGGAGTTCTCGAAGTCCGCCTGGCGGCGCTCCGATTCCTCCTGCTCGGTCAGGATGTCGATGTCCCAGCCGGTGAGCTGCGAGGCCAGACGCACGTTCTGGCCGCGGCGGCCGATCGCGAGCGAAAGCTGGTTGTTGGTATCGGGGACGACGACCTCGATGCGCTCGCGATCTTCGTCGATGACGACCTTGGAGACTTCCGCCGGCGCCAGCGCGTTGACCACGAAGGTCGCGATGTCGGGCGACCAGGGAATGATGTCGATCTTCTCGCCTTGCAATTCGTTCACCACCGCCTGCACGCGCGAGCCGCGCATGCCGACGCAGGCGCCGACCGGATCGACCGAGGAATCGCGGGAAATCACGCCGATTTTCGCGCGCGAGCCAGGATCGCGGGCGACCGCCTTGATCTCGACGATGCCGTCATAGATCTCCGGCACTTCCTGCGCGAACAGCTTTGCCATGAACTGCGGATGAGTGCGGGAGAGGAAGATCTGCGGGCCTCTCGTCTCGCGGCGGACGTCGAAGATGTACGCGCGGACACGGTCGCCGTTGCGGAACACTTCGCGCGGCAGCATCTCGTCGCGGCGGATGATGGCTTCACCACGGCCGAGATCGACGATCACGCTGCCATATTCGACGCGCTTGACGACGCCGTTGACGATGTCGCCGATGCGGTCCTTGAATTCCTGATATTGCCGGTCGCGCTCGGCCTCGCGCACTTTCTGCACGATCACCTGCTTGGCCGACTGCGCGGCGATGCGGCCATATTCCAGCGGCGGCAGCGTGTCGGCGATGGTGTCGCCGACCTGGGCACCGGGATTGGCGCGCTGCGCATCCACCAGCGAGATCTGGTTGGAATGGTTTTCCACCTTATCGACCACCAGCATGTGGCGCGACAGCCGCAGCTCGCCCTTCTTCGGGTCGATCTCGGCGTGAACGTCAGTCTCGCTGCCATAACGGGCCCGTGCCGCTTTGGCGATGGCGTCCTCCATCGCGGCGATGACGATGCCGCGGTCGATCGATTTCTCGCGCGCAACGGCGTCCGCGATCTGGAGCAATTCAAGTCGATTGGCGCTGACTGCCATGGCTAGTCTCCTTCGTCAGGCTCGATCTCGCCGCGCCGCGCGCGTTCGGCGGCAAGGCGGTGTTTCTTCGTATTGGTCGGGGCCGGCTTCTTCTTCGGCTTGGTGTTCTTGGTGGTCTTCTCGCTGATCTTGGCGTGCGGCGCCGGCGGCGGCTCGAGGCCGAGATTGCGGCGCATCTCGCGCGCCTCGGCCTTGCCGCGACGCATCGATTCCGCGATCAGCTCGTCGGTCAGCACCAGCCGTGCCTCGCCGATATCCTCCATGGTCAGGAGAACGTCGGGATCATCACCCGCCTTGACGTCGTCGCGATGCAGATGCACGCGATCGCCTTCGACAGCACCGAGCGTGCCGCGGAACCGCTTCCGTCCCTCATGGGCGACCGCCATCTCGATCTTCACCAGATGTCCGGCATAGCGCTCGAAATCGGAACGTCGCACCAGGGGGCGGTCGATCCCCGGCGAGGAGATTTCCAGCCGGTAGGCGCGATCGATGGGGTCGGCGACGTCGAGCACGGGCGACAGCGCCCGCGAGATCGCCTCGCAATCCTCGATCTGCATCGAACCGTCCGGCCGCTCGGCCATGATCTGCAAGGTGCAGCCGGCCTCTCCGGAAATGCGGATCCGCACCAGGCGATAGCCCATGCCCTGGAGCACGGGAGCTGCAACCGCGGACACCCGGGCCGCGACGCCCGGCTCGACCACGAGCCGCGGCTCGGCCAGCAATTCGGCATCCGTGGAACCAGAGTTCGGTTCGGTCATAGCAGGGGTCAGGCGCTCGATGGTTAAGGCTCGGTTAATTTCAAAGCCCGCTTCGGAACTCTCCCGACAACGCGTCGGGCCGCATCTTCCGCCAAGCCGCGTTCAGGTAATAAAAAAGAGCGGGTCCTTTCGGGCCCACTCTCACTACGCGGATCGTATGAGAAGATGAATTGGCGCTGATATAGCCTTTTCCACCCTCCCGGACAAGGCCCATTGCAGGAAGGACGAGGCTTTTTGCGACCTTCGGACGGTCCGCCGCGCAACGCTTCCTTCATCAAGCAGGCCTAGATTCCCCGATTGTGGGGCGGCTTGAGCTACGGCGCGCCCACGGCGTGCCAGATCCCGAGTTGCGTTTCATGACCGTTGCCACGTCGCTGATTCCTGGATTGGACGATATCGTCAAACGCGGCGATCCGCGGCGTCGCGGCGAGATCGCGCGGGCCATCTCTGCATTGTTTTTCCGGGATGCCGAAAAACTCGGCCCCGAACTGATCGATCTGTTCGACAATCTCCTGATCGATCTCGTCCCGCATGCCGAGCTCGCCTCGCGCATCGATCTTGCCGAGCGCTTCTCGCGCGTCGGCAACGCGCCGCCGCATCTGGTGAACCAGCTCGCGCGCGAAAACGAGATTATGGTGGCGGGCCCTGTGCTGCGCCGCTCGCCCGTGCTCGACGAGGCCGCCCTGGTCGAGATCGCGCGGTTGAAGGGTCAGAGTCATTTGCTGGCGATGACGGATCGCCCCACCTTGCCGGCTGTCGTTACCGACGTGCTGGTCGAGCGCGGTGATCGCGACGTGGTGCGTCGCGCCGCTGGCAATGCCGGTGCGGTGTTCTCGCCCGGCAGCTATTCCGAGCTGATCAAGCGCGCCGCGCAGGACGGCGTGCTGACGCTCAAGATCGGTCAGCGCAACGATCTCTCGGGCGAGCACCTGAAGGAGCTTCTCGACGGTACGCTCGACGTCATCCGCCGTCGCCTCTCCAGCGTGGTCAATCCCGCGCGCCAGATCGAGATCAAGCGCGCGATGGCGGCCATCGAGGAGGCGGCGCTGCCGCCGGGGCCGCGCCGCGACTTCTCGGCGGCACAGCGCACGGTGCTGGCCCTGCATCGTGATGGCCATCTCGGCGAGAGCGCGCTGCTCGGTTTCGCCAAGGCGCACAAATACGAGGAATCGATTGCCTCGCTCTCGGCGATGTCCGGTGTCCGCCTTTCGATGCTCGACCGCCTGATCGCCGGTGATCGCTACGATCCGATTTTGATCCTGGGGCGCGTGCTCAATCTCGGCTGGCCCACGGTGCGCGCGCTCATCCTGCTCTGGTACGGGCCGCACCGCACCCCGGCCGATGCCGACGTCGAGACCGCGCGCATGAATTTCACGCGCCTGATGCCGGCGACCGCCGAACGCGTCGTGAATTTCTGGCGCAACCGGCAGACGATCTGAAATCAAGGCATCCAGCTTTGCCGTCATGGCCGGGCTTGTCCCGGCCATCCACGTTCCTCGCGACGAAGAAAGGAAGTCCGTGGATGCCCGGGACACGCCCGGGCATGACGACTACGGACGAGCAGCGCGAAGTATCTACACTCGCTGAAACCGCAGATAGGCCGCCTTGCGCCCTTCGCGCGCGGCTTTCCGGCCGTAGCGCGTCATGGTGTAGCCCGCCCAGGGCTGCCGGAAATCGTCGGCGCGTTCCGCAAGCCAGACGAAATCCGGAGAGCGCGCAAGATGCGACAGCGTCCAGGCGCAGTAATCGTCGATGTCGCAGACGAAGCGGAATTCGCCGCCAGGCTTCAGCACGCGCGCCATTGCGGCAATGGTCCTGTCCTGCACGAAGCGCCGCTTCCAGTGCCGCCGTTTCGGCCAGGGATCGGGATGGATCAGGTCGATCCGCGACAATGAGGCTTGCGGAAGCCAAGCCAAGAGCTCGGCTGCATCGCCCGCGAACAGGCGGATGTTGCCGATATTGGCCGCCTCGATCTGCGCGAGGATTTTTGCCATGCCGTTGACATAGGGCTCGCAGCCGATGAAGCCGGTGGCGGGAAAGTTTTGCGCCTCGGCCGCGAGATGCTCGCCGCCGCCGAAGCCGATCTCGAGCCGCACCTCGCTCGCCGCGGGGTCGAATATCTCGCCGGCATTCGCCGGCGCTTCGCTCGCGATGTCGAGCGCAAGATGCGGCAGCAGATGATCGATCAGCCCGGCCTGGTGCTGCCTGAGCTTGTGGCCCTTGCGGCGCCCGAAGAAGGCGCGCTCGCCGTCATCGCGCTCGGAAACTGATTTGCGTTCGCTCATCGCAGCGTCTGATACAGGCGATGGAGCAGCCGCGCGCGCGGCGCGAGCGACGAGATATAGAGCTGCTCATAATGGGTGTGCGCGCCCTTGCCGTCGACGCCGAGCCCGTCGAGCGTCGCGGTGTGCGCGGCGGTGAAATTGCCGTCCGAGCCGCCGCCGGTGTGGGTGTCGATCAGCTCGAAGCCCATCTCGGCGGCAAGCGTCTTCGCATGCTCGTAGAGCGCGGCGCCTGCATTGCTCTTCTCGTAAGGCGGACGATTGAGCTCGCCCGTGACCTCAACGGTGACGCCGTCGGTCTTCGACGTGAGCGCGAGGATCTTGCCGACGAACTCGTCCGCGTCCTTGAGGCTCAGCACACGCAGATCGACTTCGGCATAGGCCTCTTCCGGCGTCACGTTGGGGCGCGTGCCGCCGCGCACCACGCCGACATTGACGGAGACGCCGCGCTTCATGTCGTTCATCCCCTCCAGCGCCAGGATCACGTTGGCGAGCTCGCGGACGGCACTTCGGCCGTCCCCGGGTCGCGTGCCGGCATGAGCGGGGACGCCCTTGATGAAGACTCGGAAGCGTCCGACGCCCTTGCGCCCCGTGACGATCCTGCCGCCGTCGCGCGCCGGCTCCGTCACCAGCACGTATTTGGCCTTGCGCCCTTCCTGCTCGATCAGCGCACGCGAGGTCGGGCTGCCGATCTCCTCGTCGGAGGTGAACATGTGGGTGATGCCGAGCGGCGAACGATCGCCGGCGGCGCAGAGCGCACCAAAGGCGTGATGGGCGATGTAGGCGCCGCCTTTCATGTCGTAGATGCCCGGACCGAACGCACTGTCGCCTTCGACGTTGAACGGCAGGCGCTCGATGAAGCCCATGGGATGAACGGTATCGAGGTGACTCAGCACCAGGATGCCCGGCTCGTCCTGGCCCCAGGTCGAGCGCGCCACGAGATGGTCGCCGCAGCCGCCGACGCCGGCGACGCGCTCGAGCGTCACGGGCAGATCGCGTTATTGCTCCGCGACCACGGAGATCAGCTTGTTGATCTGTTCAGGTGCTTCCGTCGGCGTCTCGATCTCAACCCAGCGCCGGATGCCATCGAGAATGGTTTGGGAATCGAACCAATTGGAGCTGGCCATGAACGCATCTATGCCTTTGAATCGCATCATCGGAAAGGACGCGCATCGAGGGCGCGGTCGCAAATGACGACATAGGCCAGATTTGGCGCAGTCTCAAATCGCCATTGCGAAGAAGCGTCAGCGCTTGTCGGGGCCTTCGCGGGCGGCGATCTGCTCGACGAGATCGACGATGGAGCGGCGCATCTTGGAATCGGTGATTCGGGTGAACGCCTTGGTCAAGGCGAGTCCCTCCGATGTCGCGAGGAAATCCGAGACGTAAGAGGGCGAGGCGCCTTCGCTGAAGCCTTCCGGGCCCGGCACACCGCTCGGCCCGCCCTCGAACAGGAACGACACCGGCACCTGGAGAATCTCGGCGATCTGCTGGATGCGGCTCGCGCCGACCCGGTTGGTGCCCTTCTCGTATTTCTGGATCTGCTGGAAAGTCAGGCCCAAAGCTTCACCGAGCTTTTCCTGGCTCATGCCCAACATGATGCGGCGCATACGCACGCGACTGCCGACATATTTGTCAACAGGGTTGGGCGCTTTCGACATTTCCTCAGCCCTCCAAACATCACCCTCGGCGCAATCATCAAGCGTGCCTCGGGTGTCAGCACCGTCAAATCAGACCCTCTTATTGGGAAACATTGCGGAGAAATTTAGCAACGCACCGCTGTCTTTTGCAGCTGGTGCAGAATGGGGAGCCCGCGTGCAGTCTGTCAACCGTGGGACTACGGTTGTCAAAGGATTCCGGCTAAGTCCGCAGCGAGGCGATCAGAGGTGCCGTTTGGCGACACGTCGGCGGACCGCCACAATCACGGCGAGCGCGACGAGCATGGCTGCGGGCACGTCGCCCACCCGCGCATAGATCGTCGCCGGGATCGCGGCGGGCAGACCTGCATCCAAAATGCCCTCGATTCCGAGGCCGAGACTGGCGATGGTGCGCCCCACCGGATCGATCACTGCGGAGATGCCTGTATTGGCGGAGCGGACCAGCGGCAAGCCGAGCTCGATCGCGCGCATCCGCGCCTGCTCCAGATGCTGATAGGGACCGGTCGAGATGCCGAACCAGCCGTCATTGGTGAGGTTCACGATCCAGCCCGGACGTTCGCTGCGTCCGCCCACCTCGCCGGGAAAGATGGCTTCGTAACAGATCAGCGGCAGCGCAGGCGGCGCGCTGGCGACCGGCAGCGCATGGCGCACGGTGCCGGGAATGAAGCCGCCGCGCACGCGCGTCAGCTGCTCGAAACCGAGCTTCTCCATCAGCCCCTGGTAGGGAAGAAATTCGCCGAACGGCACCAAATGCAGCTTGTCGTACACAGCGAGCACGCTGCCGTCGTGATCGATCACGTAGATCGAGTTATAGGCACGCGTGATCGGCCTGCCCCGCGGCAGGTCGGGCGCGCGGACCGAACCCGTGATCAGCACCGTGCCCTTCGGCAGAAGGTCGGCGATCTCAGTCATCGCGTCGGCTTCGCGAGTCAGGAAGAACGGGAAGGCGGATTCCGGCCAGATCAGGATGGTGGCATCGCGCACGCCGGTCGATTGCGGGCCGGAGGCGCGGTCGGACAGGGCCAAATATTTCTTCATCACCTCCGCCTTGGCGGCGTAGTTGAATTTCGCGTCCTGCTGGAGGTTCGGCTGCATCAGGCGCAGCTTGGCGCCCGCGACCATCGTGGTCGGATGCAGCGACAGGCGGATCGCGCCGAAGATGCCCATGACGATCAGAAGCACAATTGCGGCGGCCGGCGCGCGCCATTGCAGGCGGCGATCGGGCGCGCGATCGAATAGTGTCGCGGGGCTCGCGAAGATCGCGACCGTCAGGAACGTCATGCCCCACAGGCCGATCAGCGATGCCGTCTGCGCCAGCGGCAGCGGCTCGGACAGCGCGTAGCCGAACGCGTTCCAGGGAAAGCCGGTCAGCGCGTGGCCGCGCAGCCATTCGCTGATGGTGAGGCTTGCTGCGAGCGCCAGCACGCGCGTGGCATGCTTGGTCCAGAGCAGGCGCGCCAGCGCAAAGCCGATTGCCGTGAAGATCGAGAGATAGGCCGGCAAGCCCAGCACGGCGAACGGTGTCAGCCAGGCGAACACGTCGGCCTCGACGAAGAAGGCGTAGCCGATCCAGTAGAGGCCGGGCACGAAATAGCCGAGCCCGAACCAGTAGCCGGTCAGCGCCGCGGCAGGCACGCCGCCATATCGTCCGCCGCCGGCGCCGTCGACCAGCCAGACCAGCACCGGGAAGGTGGCGAACAGCACCGGGAAGAGATTGAACGGCGCCAGCGCCAGCACCGACAGCGCCCCGGCCGCCATGGCGATGACGGCGCGCTTCCATCCCCAGCTGAGGATAATGGCAAGCGCAATCTGCCGAAGTCGCTGGAGCGGGCTCACTGCGGACCGGCCCCGTCGCTCGGCGGCGGGGTCGGCGTGTCACTGGTCGGCGGTTGACCGCTCTCCGGCGCAGCTTCGCGGCGGCGGCTCTCGCGCTGGGTGCGGGGCGCGGGACGCTCCTTCCGCGTCGAGATGCGCAGCCGCTTGACGCGACGCGGATCAGCGTCGAGCACCTCGACCTCGTAAGTGCCGGGGCCCGAGATCACCTCGCCGCGCACCGGCAGGCGCCCGACGAAGCTGACGAGATAGCCGCCCAGCGTCTCCACCTCCTCGCCGGCCTCGCCGGTGACGAAATCCTCGCCGATCACCGAGCGGACGTCGTCGAGGCTGGCACGGGCGTCGGCGATGAAGGCGTTGTCGGGCAGGCGCACGATCGAGGGCGGCTCGTCGCTGTCGTGCTCGTCGTCGATCTCGCCGACGATCTGCTCGACGATGTCCTCGAGCGAGACCAGCCCGTCGCTGCCGCCATATTCGTCGACAACCAGCGCGAGGTGGATGCGCGTCGCCTGCATCTGCGCGAGCAGGTCGATCGCCCGCATCGACGGCGGCACGTAGAGCAGCTTGCGGATGATGCGCGCCTCGTGAAGCGGCAGCGCGAGATCGACGGCGCGCAAATCGAGCCCGGCCGGCAGCGGCTTCTTGCGCTTGGTCTTGGTGGCCTCCGACACGCGCGCACGCGCGGTCATGAAGGCGAGCAGGTCGCGGATGTGGACGATGCCGACGGGATCGTCCAGCGTCTCGTTGTAGACGACGAGACGCGAATGGCCGGCGCTCTCGAAGCGGTCCATCAATTCGCCGAGCGGGATGTCGCGCTTCACCGCGACGATGTCGGCGCGATGGACCATGACGTCGGCGATGCGGCGCTCGTGCAGGCCGAGGATGTTGCGCAGCATGGTGCGCTCGACCGCGGAGAAACCGGTGTCGTCAGGCGTCGACGCGTCGAGCACGACCTGGAGGTCGTCGCGCACCGATCCCGCCTTCCAGCCGAACAGCGTCCGGATGGCGCGCAAGAGCCAGCCTTCCGCGGTCGGGCGCATCACCTCGCCTTGGGTCACGACGGCGGGCAGATTGCGCGTGTTGCGCGGGTTGTCCTGGATTGGATCGGAATCCGGCATCTCAATTCGTCCCCGGGCGGTCTGCATAGGGATCGGGAATGCCGAGATGCGCCAGGATCTGCGTCTCCAGCGCTTCCATCTCCTCGGCGTCGTCGTCGTTCTCGTGGTCGTAGGCGATCAGATGCAGGAAACCGTGCACGGCGAGATGACTCAAATGATGATCAAACGGCTTGTGTTCCTCGTCCGCCTCGCGCCGCATGGTCTCGTAGGCGATCGCGATGTCGCCGAGCATGCGCGGCGCATCGCCCGGCTTCCACTCGCCCTCGGGCTGGAGCGCGGGGAACGACAGCACATTGGTCGGCTTGTCGATGCCGCGCCAGTTGCCGTTGAGGGTGCGGATGCCGGCGTCATCGGTCAGCATCACAGCCACTTCGGCGTCGGCGACGTCTTCGTCGACATTCTCGGCGGCGGCCGCAACCGCGCGCTGGATCACGGTTTCGGAATCGGGCTCGCGCTGCCAGCAATCGGCGACGACGAGGACCTCGGTGATGGGTAGGTTGGAATGGGACATTGTGCTGTCTGGGACGAAAAGGCGCGCTGTCCGCGCCCGCTTGGTCCGGCTGTTGCCTCGTCAGGATTGACCGGTGGCCGGCCGCTGCGGCGACCCTTCGTAAGCGGCGACGATCCGCGCCACGAGCTCGTGGCGGATCACGTCCTCGGCTTTGAAATGCACTTGCGCAATCCCCTCGACGCCGTTCAGGAGCCGGGTTGCTTCCGCCAGACCCGAGGTCTGGCCGTTCGGCAGGTCGATCTGCGAGGGATCGCCTGTGACGATCATGCGACTGTTCTCGCCGAGGCGGGTCAGGAACATCTTCATCTGCATCGACGTGGTGTTCTGCGCTTCGTCCAGGATGATGGCGGCGTTGGTGAGCGTGCGGCCGCGCATGA
>Ga0099823_1008489_pt1 | contig 10448 bp, 6 predicted proteins | sample CowpearedBW_FD_76831 | JGI IMG/M metagenome (GOLD analysis project Ga0099823, IMG submission 76831) | Root nodule microbial communities of legume samples collected from California, USA - Cow pea red BW | ecosystem: Host-associated > Plants > Roots > Nodule | place: USA: California | collected...
GCTAGCACTTTTCCACGTCTTACCAATCATAATTTAATGTCATAATTATTACCCCTCCAGTATTTATTAATTAATTATTTATTTAATTAATTAAATTCTACAGGTCTTACAGTTACCCTTAAAAAATTGAGTGAGGTTAGGAGCTTTCATGGCCTAACTAGTTTCTACAGGAGATTTGTAAATAATTTTAGCACTTTGGCAGTCCCTTTAAATGATATTGTTAAAATGAATGTTGGGTTTAAATGGGAAGAAAAACAAGAAAAATCCTTTGGTACCCTTATGCATGAATTGACTAATGCCCTCATTCTTGCATTACCAAAATTTGCAAAATATTTTGAAATCAAATGTGATGTATGTAATGTGTAACACCCCATTTAAATAATATCCTTAATTTAAATGAAATGTCACACAGATAGAAAATAAGAAACAAGTCCTAGATTATAATCGCTACTCCTTACAATATCCAGAAAAGCTAGAAGAAACCAAGGCACACCACGATGCCGGATACAAAATAAAGTAAGAGATTGACAGTAAATCAATGAAAGCCCAAGATAAGATGATACATGGGCCTTAGCCCAAAAATGAAAATCAGATAAGCAGCATCCAACCCAGATAGTTACACGGTAGAATCGCCATTTCTGTGTTGACCACGAGTATTTCTCGCATCTGCTCATATCAACAAGTTGATAATCATCGCAAAAAGAGAAAAACCATACATACAGAACACACAACAAACAAACAGAAGGGTAAGCTAGAGTAGAAATCAGTTTATCATGCGGTCACATGTCATTTTACAGTCCAAGCAGTATATGTCATCCAAACATGTTATGACTTCTCAAACAATACACTAAGACTCAGACTCGACTCATCCGGATACATATAATTTAGTCGGATTCAGCGGATGCTTGCACTTGTGGTAGATTTCTCTGCTCACCCTTTAGCTGCTCACCCCCGAGCTAAGTGTTACAATGTCTTAATTCCCCACACACAAGGTTAGCCCTTAATGAGTTTTAGGCCTCTTGCTACTCTCACCACAAGAGTTAGTTCGCTCTATGTGAGACTAACTGACTCCTCAGAGCGCCAGGATGCAACCTTACCTTGAATCCTTACTAAATTATATAGATGGGGCACCACCATGAACTCCCACTAACAGGGGTCATGGAATTACATCCCGACCAACTAAGGCACCACCCTGAAATCTCACCTAGAGATTTCAAGGAATTACATCCTAACCACATACAATTCATGTTTAACCATCCAATAGGTATTGGCCATGCATATGAATCTCATGCCAACATTTATAACCAACCTCCAATAAATTTCCATTCCAAAACCATGTCACAATCCACCATCTTTAGCCCATGAATCATTCCATACATACATCATAGTCAAATCATGTTAAACTCATAAGCCACAAACCATAATTCATCATATTCACACAAAGTCACTCAATTCATAATTTAAAAGGCATAATCAGTCCAAACATATGATCAATATCCAAAAACAAAGAAACCAAAGAGCAAACATACCCCCCGCTCAGCCCCTCGCTCAAGCAGAAGGGCCTCGCTCAGACGAGAGTTTTCCCTCGCTCAGGCAAGCTCCCTTTGCCTAGGCGAGGGCTTGAATCAGGAACAGTGGCGCTATCGCGCCCATTCGCTTAGGTGAGATCTCCTCGCCTAAGCGAGATGGGCTCTCGCTAAAAATAGGAGCTCGTCACCTGAGCAATAGCTTGCGTAAGTAGCCTGGGCGAGTTGCTGCTAATCTCGCCTAGGCGAGATGTACTCGCTTGGGCGAGAAAACCAAAACTCGCCACTGTTCACGCAGGCACATGCATCCAATCGGACCAAACCATGTTTTTAACAGCTCCCAAACAATTTTAATGGCACCCAAACATCAAACTCACGAAACAAAACCAAAGTAGGTGGGAAAACGCAATAAAACAGTAAACCCTAACTTTCCCTTACTTGGAAAGGGCTAGAAGAAGAGTTTGACTCCAACAGCGGAACACAATAGCTCCAGGGACAGATTAACGAGCTGGAAAAGAATAGTGGAGCGAGTTTTAACATAAGCCTACGACAAAACCCTAACTAGAAATATGAACATACAAACGGAAAAGCGAGGTATGAGTTGTAGAATACTTACACGAAGCTAGAAGATGAAACTGAGCTTACTAAATCGAGATTGGGATTAAACCCTAGCAGAGCTCTGTGAGGAGAAATGGAGAGGAGTAAGGGCACTGATCTTTGCAAATGAATTCATAATGGAAGGGTTAGGTTGCTTTAGGGGCCTTGGACACCCTATGGGCTAGCCCTTAGGCCCATTAGATGTTTAGGGCAGCCCTTAAACATTGGGGTTGAAAAAGAGGGCCTTACATAATGTGGGTATATGGATTATTTTGATTCAAGAAGGTCATCCAATTGCTTATTTTAGTGAGAAGTTAAATGAGATTGTATGCCTTAGTCAGAGCATTACACACTTGACAACATTATCTTTTATCTAAAGAATTTGTGATTCATAGTGATCATGAGTCTTTATAGTACTTAAAGGGCCAAGGAAAATTAAACAAAAAAGCATGCTAAATGGATTGAATATTTAGAATAATTTTCATAGGTCATAAAGCATAAAAATGGAAAAGGAAATGTTGTGACTAATGCTTTTCTCGAAGATATATGTTGCTTTCTACTCTTGAAATAAAATTATTTGGTATTGAGTTTTTGAATGAAATGTATCAACATGATTGTGAATTTGCTGAAATTTTTATTTCTTGTACAAATGTTAGCACCAATAGGTACTGTAGGCACAATGATTATTTGTTTCAAGAGAAAAGATTGTGTGTGCCTAAATGTTCTATTAAGGATCTTTTAGTAAGAAAAGCATATGAGGAAGGGTTAATGGGACACTTTGAGGTTCAAAAGACATTAGAAACTTTGCATGAACATTTTTATTGACCCCACATGAGACATCATGTGTAAAAATTTTGTGAAAATTGCATTACTTGTGAAAGAGGCAAATCAAAAGTGAAACCACATGCTTTATATAGTCCTTTGCCTATTCCTGATAGTCCTTGGTTTGATATTTCAATGGAATTTGTATTGGTTTGCCATGGACTCAAAGAGGGAAAGATTCTATTTTTGTTTTTATTGATAGAATTTCCACAATGGCTTAATTTATTCCTTGTAAAAAGATTGATAATGTTTACCATGTAGTTGACTTGTTTTTCAGGGAAGTAGTAAGACTTCATGGACTGTCAAGAAGTATTGTGAGTGATAAGGATATGAAATTCCTAAGTCACTTTTAGAAGACATTATGGGTTAAGCTAGGTATCGAACTTTTGTTTTCTACTACTTGTCATCCCCAAATAGGTGGGCATTCATAGATAGTGAATAGAACTTTGGGTACCTCACTTAGAACTATTTTGAAGAAAAACTTAAAATCTTGGGCAAAATGTTGATCTCATGTTGAATTTTCTTACAATAGGGTTGTCCATAGCACAACTAATTATTTTCTATTTGAAATTTTTTATGGACTAAACCCTTTAACTCCATTATATTGTTACATATGCCTAACATTTATGTTTTAAAGCATAAAGATGCACGAGTTAAGGATGACTTTGTGAGAAAGCTACATGAAAGTGTCAAAGCATAAATTGAATGGAAAGTTGAAGGTTATTCCAAGCAAACTAACAAAGGAAGACAAAAAGTAATATTTGAAACCTGGAAATTGAGTATGGGTAGACTTGAGAAAAGAAAGGTTTTCGAAACAGAGAAAATCTATGCTCCAACCTAGAAGGGATGAACCCTTCCAAGTGTTAGAAAAAATCAATGGCAATGCCTACAAGATTGATTTTCCAAGTAAGTATAAAGTGAGTAATACTTTAAACATATCTGATTTATCCATTTTCAGTGTAAATGATGAAGCTTTGGAAATGACTTCAAATCTTTCTCAAGAGAGGGGGAATGATAAGGACATCAAAGGCTAATGACATGATAAGGATCATTAAGACCTGGATCACGACCTAATTTAAGACTCAGGTTGACCTATGATGAGAGGAAGGCTTAGAAAGACCCAAGAACATTACAACACAAGGTGACTCATCTTTTGGAGGCCTAGTTGAAGATCACATACCTTGAAGAGACCAAGCTCTGATTACATGTTATATGGTTGGAGTATTAAATTAAAAATTTGAACAATATGGTTGTAGTTAAGATTTAAACCCATGACCATTTAGAATGTGTCAACATGACCACTAGGAAAAGTTATCTTTTCTTTGAATGTAAGGATTATAATTTGCTTTATTTATTTACGAATGAGGCAAAAGCTATAATTAAGTTTGTATATATAAACCTTTTAGAATTTAGAATCGGTCTAAATACTTTTGCTAAAAATAATTGTGAGGTTATTTTTGCTAGGGTTTTCCTTACATTTTGTGATCTTATCAAGAATTCTCCAATTCTTGTAATCGTCATCATTAGCCTTATCAAACCTTAGTTTGTGACGCCTCCTTTTATCCAAATTTTCTCTATTTTGTTTTCGGTCCCCAATTTTTGTTCTTGATTGATTTCAATCCCTAAATATTTGCGTTTGTTCTATTTGGAATTTTGTCAAACTACTCATGGACGCTCATTTCTGCAAGACGTTCAACATCACTAAAGTGCAAGAGAAAATTTCCAAACTTGATTTCAAACAAGAAGGAAGATTGTACCATCACCACAAATATAATTTGCTACATGTTGATCCCAATGATAGGTTTGATTGTTCTTCAAAAAGTTCAAATGAATAAAGAATGAGTAAGAATTCATGCATTAGACACTATTAATCTAGTCAAAGTTTTTTGATCCTAAACAACCTCCAAAGTATCAAAGGACTCATGCATTAGACACTATTAATCTAGTCAAAGTTTTTGATCCTAAACAACCTCCAAAGTATCAAAGGACTCAAGGACTTCCAAGACTTCAATGTCTTATCAAGCCACAAACTCTGCAACAATGACAACAACAGTCACAATAGTTGCTTGCTCAAGTGTCTCCATAATAAAAGTTCAAGAAAGACATTCTTCCCTACAAGCCCCTTCAATCGATTGTTCAACTTGAAAATAGTCAATGGACTCAGAAAACCATTTATCCTTGATTCAAAAGAGGTCACTACATCAAGGGTGAGCTTGAACTAAGAAAGTGATAAAAGTTAACCCCATGGTTGTTGCATTCACATTAGCAAAAGCTACTCTCCCATAACTTTGTACTTTTGATATCATTTTCACATGTTATCAAGAAAAGTAATGTTGAGTTGTGTAACGTAATAATTATTTTGTTTCATAATATTACTTATTTGTCTACGTGTACTAAGGTATTATAGTTAATATAAAAGAATATTAGGACTAATATACAATGATAAATAATCTTTATTGTTTTTATTGAAAATATGTTAAATAACCAAAACTTTGCTAATAAATTTAATGTTATTCTTGACTAAAAAAATTATGTTTCTCATGTGAGACCCCTTTTCTTTTTACACCCTGTTCTGTAAAAGGGTTGGGCCTGGCCTTTTCGAGGGTCCAAGTTCAGCCCACTTTTAGACCCCCAAGACCCCCCTTACAGCCACTTACTCTTCACTCTGTCACTTTTTACAGAAAACAGTTCCCTCTCCTCCTTCCAACTCTTGAGCAACGACTCTACTAGGGCTTGCACGAGTAACTAGATTCCAACAGTTGAAACCTCCTTCTAACACGTAAGTTTATCCCTCTTCTTGTTTCCTTTCTTTTTCAGCTCTTAAGCTCTGGTCCCACCTTAATCTCCATCTACTTTAAGTTTTTTTCGTACTCGTACGTCTTTTGTTTCAACATTTTAAGCTGCTATTGAGATGTGGTGAGCTTTTGTTAGGGCTCTTTTTCTATTTGCTAATCTCTATCCAGGTAAAAGAAGTTAGGGTTTATGCTTTTAAAGTTATTCTGCCGATTTTTAATCTATTTGTATGGTTATGATGCTTGAATAAGGTTGTTGGTCGAATAAAAAATGTATGATGTGTGTATGTTTGGTTGAACGAGAAGTTGCATGTGCGAACAGGTGAGAACCTACTGATCTCGCCCAAGCGGGTGGCCCTCGCCTAAGCGAGAGTAGCAGGAACTCACCCCTGGTTCCAGCTCGAGTTGTCACCTAGGCGACTGGTTTTCTTTTGAGCGAAAAGTAGTCTCGATTGGGCAAGACATTTTCACTTGAGCGAGAACTCGTTGGAACCTTGCAGTACCCACTATCGAGCTCTCGCCTAGGCGAGGAGGGCTCCCCTAAGTGAGGGAACTTCTCTCACCTGAGCGAGGACCTCTAAGCTTGGGCGAAACTTGGGCAGAAGGCGTTGTGTTGGCTGTTTATTATTCCATGATTGTTTTCTCTACTTTTCCTTGCTCAATATTTGTGCTCATGCCTGTTTGTATGCTTTAATGAGACTAAAAATAATAATGTTGGTATGGAAAGCATGACTTGTTTTAGTTGGTGGTGGATTGGCATGAGAATTGAATGGTTGAGATGGCATGTGGAATTTGTTGGTTAAAGAGTCTCAAGAGAAATTCTTGGTGATGGTGGTTAATGTATACCTTGATATAGGAGATGTCTAGATAAAGGAAGGTATCTTGAACTCTAATAATCGCTCATGCTCACATAAAGCAGAACGATTTATGTGGTGAGAGTGGCAAGAGGTCCTAGTCTTGGGACGTATTGGGCCCAAGACATTAGAGGATTAACCTTGTGTGTGGTTAGGTGATAACCCCTTGCGTCTAGACTCTACAGCGTTTAGAAACCAGCACATACTCATACTTCCTTTAGAATTCTATATCAAGAGTATGATCCGAATATTGAGTCTAAGAGTTTTGTGTTTGTTTGCTTTTACATGATTTGGGTGCCTACTGTTTTGCTTGTTTGTAACATGTTTCGTCATTTGCTTGCTCAATAACATGTTAAAAATATTTTACTCTAGCTTAACCTTTTTGTTTGGTGTATGTTTCTTGTTTGGCTTTTCCTTTTTGCAATGATCACCAACACTATTGGTGTGAGCAGAGGTTGAAACTCCCGGTGGTCGTTCAGGTGATGAAGATGCAGTTGTCTAGGCTTGATCTTGTCCTTTTCATGCTTTTTTGTTGCTGTGAGACTTTTGTGTATTGTTAGTTTGTAATTCCCTGCTTTAGGAGAATTCTGTTGGACAACTGTTCCATTTTAATTTCACTTTTATGGCATCATGGTGTGCATAAACTTTCTCCTCAATATGTTTATGGATAATATTATTAGTGAATCCTCATACTTTTTGTCTGATGCTCTATTTTATATTATAATTATGTGATGTTTAAATTTCAATAGATTTATTCTATTAAAAAGGATATCACATCTCACGTCGGAAAAGTTTCACATTATTAACATAATTGTTATTTAAAATAATAAAATTTAATAACATATATTTAACTAAAATCTTAAATAATAAAAATAATATACATTAAAAATATCAAATTTATTTAAGTATATGAAACTTAATTAAATCTCTTAAAAATAAACCGTAATAAAGAAAAAAAAAGAGGATTAAATCAAGTGAAGGAAGACATTTGTTTTGAGTAGAAATACTTTTGTAACTGTTGTTGTAGTGATACCCGGTTCACCCGAATGTAGTTTTTAAAAATGAAAAAGGTGTAGTGTCGGCAAGGGCGAGTGTTGTGAGTTGGTATGGGCACTGTGTATTCTCCCTCACTCCTCCCTCTCCTCTTCTTGGCTAGAGTTGCAGGTCTTGCAGTGGCAGTGCTTGTTCTCATCTGGGCCCTTGCCTTCAAATCTAGCTTCCTCACTCCCTCACTCGACCAACAAGACCTTCTCTATGCAGTACACACACACACACAACTCTTCTTTCTTCCTCCATCAACACTTCCAAAAATGCTACTCAATTTCCTTTTTCTCTCTTTGTAGGTTCTTCACCCTCTCCTCATGGTCATTGGCTTCATTCTGCTAAGTGGAGAAGGTACACCTTTGCTTAATTTATTTTCATTTCTTTTAATTTTTTAGAGTGTTAAGTTTGTGTGTTTTGTTGCGCAGCAATTTTGGTTCACAGGTGGTTACCTGGATCAAGGGGGTTCAAGAAATTGGTGCATTTGTGGCTTCAAGGGGTGGCTTTGGCTTGTGGGATCTTTGGCATTTGGACAAGGTTTCAGGGAAAAGATGGGATTGTTGCAAATTTCTATACCCTACATTCATGGATGGGTTTGGTTTGTGTTTCCCTCTTTGCGGCCCAGGTATTTGCATTTACTACTTCCTCTTTCAACATTTCGTACATATAAATTTTACTGCTCTATTTTCTTTCATATTCTTGTTTTAGTTTAAAGCTTTTTACAATCTTTTTTTCTAACTTTTTTTGGATAATTTTTAAATGTTATTATCCTTGGCATTAAGCAGGTGATAACATAAGTGGTGGTTGAAAATTAATGGCATTGTGGTCCTACTCTCTTTTGAGTCTTTTCAGAAGAGAGGAAGAGATGTTGCGTTTCAATTTGAGTGCTTTCTTTCTATTTTTTTTTTTTCATTTTTCTTTCCAAAGCATGTGAGGTTGTGTTTCTAAAAAGTTTTTAGTGAAAACAAAGAAGATACTTTTGCATTTTACGTTTTCCTTTTTGGGTAAAATAAATTCATCGGAGGATACTTCACAGGAAATAAATAAAAAAAAGTCGTCACTTATGAAATGGTATCTTATTTTTCACTTTGTTCTTAGTGAAATTTAAAAATGAAACTCCATTGAAATTTTATAATTGTTGTAAAAAGTAATAACTTCAAACCTCTTTAATTTATCAAACTCTGATATTTGGGTACGTTAGCATATTCTAGTAAGGTAATGCATTATAAAAGTTAAATAATTTGTATTTAAATATACATACTTCAACAGTAATAATCACTATTTTTTTTTGTCACGTGAATCTACTATCTTATTATGATTTAAAAGTTAGCAAATAATAGCTCCTTTGATGGTGGTAACGTTGAAGCACACAGGATAGTGAATTATTATAATGTTAGGGAAGAGAACACATGCACATACACCTATGAATATGTCGGAAAACGTTGTCGAGCAATTATGAGTTTCAATTTGTTTACATTTCCAAGGTAGGCTTTCTTCTCTTTTGTTGAGTTTTGGTAACAAGTGATTGGACTTTATGGTGCTAAGTAGTAGTAACGATTAGGCAATTTTTTTTTTCACCTCTGTGCCAGTTTATTGTAATAGAATAATAAAACCAATCTTTTAAATTTTTGCCTTGGTTGGATAAGGAATATGACAATTTTCAATAATTTTAAATATGTTTGAATTGTTTCTATTTTAAATTGTTTAATTTTTTCGGTTTTTGTTAAACCAAAATAGTTTAAATTGATTGAGTTTTAGCTTTCTTTTTGTTTCCATAGACTTTTTCAGTTATCATCAAATAATAATAGTGATGTTGATAGGAAAAATAATTCTTCTAAACATTAACAAAGAGTAATAATCATTAAAAGAAATAATTGAGATAATTCAATACAGTAAAAAAAAAACTAAAAAGTAAAAAAAAAAAAAAAACTATTGATAAATACTTTTTCTGTTGCCACTTTTCTACATTTCTAATTCCTCATAAACCTTTACTACTGCAAAGTGGGGAAGAAAATGTTAAATTTTCCTCTTTTTGTAGGCAACTTAGATGTCACTTTCTACTTTTCTTCATTTACATAATCACGGCATTAAAATATTATACATAAGATTAGGATTCTTTTGGAAAGAAAATTCTGCATAAGCCCTTTCGAAAGAGAGAAATAAATGTAAAATAAGTGTTTCTACAAACTAAAATTTAGTTTATCTGTATAAGTTGAAAAAAAATTGAAAAGTTAATAAAAAATAACCTTTAAAAATTAAATTAGGTCGAGGTCAAATTTAATTTATATTTTTTTTTTTTGGTTTTTCTCTCCTAAAAGTGTTTTTATAAGAACTTTATCCAAAGAATTTTTTTTAATGTTTTTAAAAAGGTTTATCCAAAACAATTTTTTCAATGCTTTTATTGCTTTTTAATGGGAAATTGGCGCATACATCTTGCTTAATCATTTAATATTTAAATTAAAAACATTCCAATAAAATTTTGTTACACAACTATCAATCACGCATGTTTAACTTTTGTAATAGTTATGCATGGAAAATTATATTACCATCTAATAATTCTAAATATTTTATTTTCAATTTCTTTTGGCTTATACTCCTATTTACTTGGTCAAACAAGTATTGAGTACTTTTTTATATTTTAAAGATACATAATACACTTTTCATACTTTTTATAAAATAGAAAGGTAATAATATGGAAGTACATATTACTTGATTTTTTTTTAATGAAAAGTCTTAATTAAATGAGTTTTAGGTCAAATGTGGATCTTTTAAATGATATATATATATATATATATATATATATATATATATATATA
>Ga0099823_1008504_pt1 | contig 10440 bp, 8 predicted proteins | sample CowpearedBW_FD_76831 | JGI IMG/M metagenome (GOLD analysis project Ga0099823, IMG submission 76831) | Root nodule microbial communities of legume samples collected from California, USA - Cow pea red BW | ecosystem: Host-associated > Plants > Roots > Nodule | place: USA: California | collected...
ACCAATTTAGTCCTTCATCTTTTGAAATACGTGAATTTAGTCCTTTTAATCAAATTTTGTTAAGTTTATTTGACATTTCAAGCACGTTTCATAATAGTATTTGACTTAACATTAAAACAAAAAATGTGTCAAAAAGTATAAACAACTCAAATACAATGCTGAAATGTGTATAAAATATCAAATAAACCTAAAAAAATTTAATTAAAAGGACTAAATTCACGTATTTCGAAAGATGAAGGACTAAATTGGTCCAAAGTTTCAAAATGGACTAATTCCAAAATTTATTGAAAATTAAGGGACCAAAAGCATATTTAACCCTAAAAAATAAAAGTCTCTTTCAGGCAAAGGCTGCAACATAAAAAGGAAACAGAAGCTGTGACCTTACACTGAAAAACCCACCATGCCTGAAGAAACGACATCGATTGACTACGTCATGGAGGCCGCATCTGGGGCCCACTTCTCCGGCCTCAGACTCGACGGCCTCCTACCTTCCTCCGCCACCGCCGCCGCCACCCCCGATTCAACCCTAGCCCCGGATTCCCACCCGAATCGCCCTTTCGTTATTGGTTATTATTCTTCATTCTCTCCGCACTTTTCCTTCTTTCAATGTTTCAATTCCAAATTTAAGCGAATGCGATTCACGTGTGTGTAGGAGTTTCTGGAGGTACTGCCTCTGGGAAAACCACTGTCTGCGACATGATCATTCAGCAGCTTCACGATCACCGCGTCGTCCTAGTCAATCAGGCACACTTTCATTCTCTTTCCATTTTTTTTAATTTAAATTAATAATAATAATTATTTAATTGATGCTTTTGTTCAGAACCGTAGAGTAAACAATAGAGTATCAATTAAATAACAAATGATATTTGTTGCCAAATGATAAAGAGATGTGTCAAACCTTTCTTTTGATTTTTGTCATGATGCTGGGAAACTTCACTACTATCAAGAAATTTTAAATGATGTAAAAATGAAGACAAAGAAATAGAGGGACTGTTATTTTTATTTTTTCTGAAACTGTGAGAGACTGTCCTAATATCCTTGCATTCAGTATTACTATCATTTTAGTTTTCAAGATATACAGCTTACTTTCGTTGTACTTCCTCCGTTTCAAAACAGTGTTGTACAATAGCTATTTCAGCAATTTAGTTCTGTTCATAAACTATAGTTTTGCAAATGTAAGGTAATATTTGTAATGTTTTTCCAGTTATACCCTTATTAAAACCATTAAATAGGGGTTGGTATTTTAGTCTACAAATGTAGTAGTTAAGGTTTTCCTGATTATTCTAAGTTAAAATAACTATAGTTTTGGAATAGAATGAGAGTAGTTCCTGAACTGTCATTATATTTTAGTGGTAAGTACTGCATTTTCAATTTCAGGAATTTATTTGACATTTTTTTTAATTTCAGAGACTAGTACAAGACGCTTTCCAATTTTGGGCACTAAAATAATTTACTTATTTTTGTTTGTGTGTATAGGACTCGTTTTATCGTGGGCTGAGACCTGAAGAGTTGGAACGTGTTCATGAGTACAATTTCGATCACCCTGGTAATTTTCATTTTCGTTTAAACTCACTGGTTGACTTGAGCGAGTTTAGTTTAGTTCACTCAACGGGTTCCGTTTCTTTGTAGATGCTTTTGACACGGAGCAGTTGTTAGAGTGCATGGGGAAACTCATCAGTGGTCAGGGCGTGCATGTTCCCATCTATGACTTCAAGAAACATCAGCGTTCTTCTGATAGTTTTCGCCAGGTTTCAACCCAAAAGAATGATGTCATTTTGTTTTTGGTTTGTTAGGATTTCTTTTTAGTTGATGTGGTGCTCTTTGCTTAGGTTAATGCCTCCGATGTGATTATATTGGAGGGGATTCTTGTATTCCATGATCAGCATGTGCGGGATCTGATGAACATGAAGATCTTTGTAGACACAGGTTTGTATCTTAATCATTCAACAACATTAGTCATATGAAAGATTTTAAAATGCAGTTGTGTTCAGTGATGCAATCTTTGATGTTGTGGAAAGTTGTGTATAAATTCTCTGCTATTGTGGATCTAATGTGGTTGCGGAGAGTCTTAAAACCTTAATTTTAATCCCAAAATTGCGGTTGTAAACGGTGTTTCAAAACATAGTTGACATGGGAGTTTACAAATTGTTTATGAAAAACAATGTGGAGTATAGTTACTTATTAATTGTGTTGTGCTTCTGTGGATGCTTCGTTGGAAGGCATTTCTTAAGAATATGAAAGAAAGAAACTTCTAAAAACAACTAATACGCAGCATAATTGCTGAGACTGTAGTTATGGTCAAGCCATGAGTTTTATTGTTTGATTATTATAGCAAAGCGTGGTGTTTTTTGTTTTTAATTTGATGGACAGATGGTTTCTTGGACAATATGTAGAATGGAAGAGTAGACTGCATTGCATTCTTGATATTCCTATGGAAATATAACTTTCCCTCTCCTCTTCAAAGGAATAAAATTTAAGTAAAAACAAGGTATACCTGCTTTTCTTTGGCACGAGCAATACCTCAGAATGGGATGCTATATTCCCATGTTCGCATTTCGTGGAATAAAATTGCAAATGTTGAAACACACTATTAGATTAGTATTTTATATGGTAATGGAAGCTCCAAGCTGTGTCTAATTTCATCATTTTTTATTAATTGCTTACAGATGCTGATGTGAGGCTAGCTCGTAGAATTAGACGGGACACAGTTGAGAGGGGCAGGGATATAAACTCTGTTCTTGAACAGGTATGTCCAACAGTTTAATTGGCAAGCATGGATTTACAACTGCTACCTTATAAGGACAGCACTTCTATCAATTTTATCTTTTTGATAAAGTTTCATGTGTGAACAGAGAGAATTTTGTGATCTCCATGATGTGCTATTACTAACATTGGATATTTACCCGTAACTGCTTGTGTTGCTGTTTTTGCAGTATGCAAAATTTGTTAAGCCTGCATTTGATGATTTTGTTCTACCATCAAAAAAGTATGCTGATGTGATTATTCCTCGCGGAGGTGATAATCATGTAGCCATTGATTTGATTGTGCAACATATCCGTACAAAACTTGGTCAACATGATCTGTGCAAAATATATCCAAATGTCTATGTTATTCAGTCTACGTTCCAGGTATCCTTAAACATAGCTTGTTATTTTTTATTTTTCTTTCTCTACTTTTAATGATGTTAAATTTGGAGAAGCATTCAGTGAGACATTCATACTTCTCACACAAATAGATTAGTTACCTTAATGAACCTTAACAAACCCTTGGTATCATAGTTTTTCATTGTTGGTGGAATTGAAATGGAAAATTATCCACTTTTACATTTTTGCAAATCATAGGAATTATTATTTCAATGTAACCAAAGTACTTCGTTTCATTATGAATCTCGAAGAAAGAAAAAGGAATTATTTTGACAAGATATATCATAAAGATATTCTTGCTTTTATTTGAATTTGGATACATGCCAAATGACAGCATTTGATCCATGGAGCTAGTTGACCTCACCTAGTAGGATGCAACTCTAGTTATATTCAAATTCAAATTGGGATATATATATCAAATGGAAGCTGAAATTGGAAATTGAGAACACATTTCAGGGCTACAACTTGTCATTTTTATACAGTAACGAAATGATGCAAATGCATAGACTACACTAAAGAGGCTGGAATATTCATTTAGGTAGGAAGTAACATAATTTGTCTTGTACTTAGTAATTTTTGCTTCCCTTTCCTTTATTTGTGTTTTGAAACCCAAACCAGCTGGTCGAACTGGAAAACTGGTGAACCAGTCAGGTAACCAAATTAAATAAATCACAAATCCAGCTTGAAAAAGACCTGTAGAAAACTGGGCCAACAAAAAAGTTTAACAAATCACAATTTTAACTCTTTCCTTTGAAAGTAAAAGACAATATAAAATATTTGTCATTCACTTTTTTATTATGCATAAAGTTGTTATTGACAAGCTACAAGTTCGCATAATGTGAGGTAAGCCCAATGAGGTGATTTCTGTTCAATGGGGAGATTCTAACAGATTGACAATTAGACAGAGATAAGATTTAGACAGAAGAGAAAATCATGGGCATCGATTTTGGTAAATATCAGATTGGATTGAAGGTGTGTGAGATCCCAGACTTTCAAAATCCTAAGAGAAAACCAGTATTCATTCCTTTCCATTCCAGTGAACATTTCTTTTTTTTTTTTCTTAAGCAGATCTCTGGTTTTAGAGCTTTCAGTATTGAATCTTAAAGATGATTTTGATATTTAAAGGAGTAGGATGTATGTGTTGTAGCACTTAACTGCTGTGAAAACACTAGAGGTTGAGAAGCTATATTGCATACTGTGAGGACTCTAACAGATTGTATTTTCAGTTGATGGGCTCAGGTTCGGTGGAAATGGCAAAATCTGAATAAAATATGGCAGACCTTTGTTAAGACTGTGATTAAAATTTTCCAACCAGAGTACAAGTGGTTGGATAGAGTCAACCAGATACAAATTTTCAAACTAGATACAACCAAGAATGGGGGAAAGCTAGAGGGTAGTATGAAGTGTTGGTTCGATAGAGGAATCAATCGATAATTAAAGGCTTTGGAAAGGCTCCCATTTTTGGGGAGGGAGACCATCTTCTTGGTTATTAGAGTGGAGAAACAAATGCAGCTTCATCTTAGCAAAAATGTGGGGAGACAAGAAAGATTGGAATTTACCTTGATAAAACAGATGCAAAGACATGATGAGTACCAAGATTTGAAAATGATATGGACCCACTTATGAAACCTCTTGCACCACAAAAACATGATGGATGACCACCCTAGATCTATGGGTATATTGGACATATATGTCTGATTGCCTCTGAGACTGTTGGTGTAAGACTAGAGACCAATATTTTATTTTGACCGGATTTGCTTATTTTTGTATCTTGCTTTATTCAATAATTATATGTTGCATTTCTTTGATTATGTGTTTCTTTAAATATGATAAAGTCCTTAACTGAAAATTCAATATTTTACTTGGTACTTTGTTGGCTATGGTTATACATTTCAGATAAGAGGGATGCATACATTGATTAGGGACCGAGACATATCAAAGCATGATTTCGTGTTTTATTCAGATCGACTTATACGTCTGGTACTGTATGATTTATAGCTCTGCTGAATTTCTTCCCTTCATGGGTGTTCAGTACTTAGTTCGTGAGACACGATTTTGGTTATCAGGTTGTCGAGCATGGTCTAGGTCATCTGCCTTTCACCGAAAAGCAAGTGATTACTCCCACAGGTAATTATCATATGTCATTGTTCTCAGTCCTGTCAGTTTTTATGTTCATTATAACTCTTGGTTTTTGGGGAATAAGATCTATGCTTTGTGAACTGCAACATGTTTGGTAAAGAAGTAGCAGATCAGCTGTAGTTCACTAATGGAGTTTTATGTTGACAACCATAATTAAATGAAGTGAGGTTCATATTGCAGGATCTGTCTATACTGGTGTTGATTTCTGCAAAAAGTTGTGTGGTGTTTCAATTGTACGAAGGTGAGCATTGAATCAGGTATTAATTTTGGCGAGTGAAGTGTAAATGACAGTATTTTTAGAAATGCAATGATGGAACTAAATACAGTTCCCTTGTTTGATTAGATTAATGGTCTCAATTTTCATATGGTTATGTAGTTCACCAAACATTTTGAGTCTTTAGTAGTACTAAAACTGGAGTTGTTCACTTCAAGACTCTGTTCCTTGGGCTTATTGTTGTACATTGTTTTTGGATTATAGTGGTGAGAGCATGGAAAATGCACTTCGTGCATGTTGTAAAGGCATTAAAATTGGTAAAATTTTGATTCACCGGGATGGAGACAACGGAAAACAGGTAAATGAATTATTTGGAATTAGACATAGATGTATAGGTTCTTTTCTGATGTTGGTTTTCAATGGTAAACCCTTTACTTCTCTGAGCAGCTAATATATGAAAAGCTTCCCAAGGATATTTCAGAACGGCATGTTTTGCTTCTTGACCCGGTCCTGGCCACAGGTTAACACTTGGAATCCTCTCCCGGCATTTGTTTTTTCATTTATATTTTAAAAGCCATTTTTTCTTGAAATTCGTAGGGCAGCAGTCAATGCCCACGATTTTATTCGCATTCTTTGAATTGATGGGAAGAAACCGTGTTAATGTGGTGGTAGTTAAGTTGTACATTATGTTACCGGTATGAATGGTATCTGTTAATGTAGAAATACTATTTTATTGGGAATCAGGGATATGATAATGATGATATAAATAAATATAATTGAATTTGTTGTAGAAGAGACGTAATTGTATTTTGCTAGGTACTGCATGAAGAACCAGTGAAAGTACTGACCCACTAAATTGTTTCTTAACTACTATTTTGGGATGGCCCACTTGTACTAGTCTAGCCGTCCACTGTTCATTTTCTTAAAACCTTATCTTATACTGTTAATATCTTCTGTGTTCGTTGTTGATAAATAGATTAACATCAATAACTTCTATTTTTAGGTAACTCTGCCAACCAAGCAATTGAATTACTCATTCAGAAAGGAGTACCAGAAAACCACATTATATTCCTGAACCTCATTTCTGTGAGTTAATGCCGATGCCTTCTTTATTGCTGATATAATCAGTTATTTGATTATCATTTCACACTGTTTATGGGCCTTTTTGCATTCAGGCTCCTGAGGGAATCCATTGCGTGTGTAAAAGGTTTCCGTCATTGAAGATTGTCACATCTGAGATTGATGTTGAATTGAATGAAGAGTACCGTGTTATCCCAGGATTAGGCGAATTTGGTGATCGCTACTTTGGCACCGATGATTGATCCTGCAGCATGACCAAAGGTGGAGACACCTTTTCGGTAGCAGCTGCGTTGATTAAGAATTCGAAAAGCAGCTCGCTACATTGTATTGAGATGCTAAAAATTCATCAAAACCAGCTTTATTATGATTCGAGGCAGCCAGATTTCAGTAACACCAATGCAAACCTACATAGACGTTGATATACAAGAATGGTTTTCAATTTAGATTAGTCTTAGCATGACGATGTCACCAAACACAAATTGCTTTGCACAATTCTGTCAATCTTGATCCACAATTAATTATGTGGAAAAATATTCACTTGTGATCGGTGCAATCTATATAACAATTAGATCAATCATCGATATATGTTAATTGTGTTACTATATTTCATACATATTCTGGTGTTAGGCCTAATTACCAATGAGACTCCTCTGATGGGTAAAATGCCGACCTGACCGGTATTTATGGGGAGTTATACAAGAGAGACGAGGAGTTGAATAGTAAAGATGAGATTTTAAGTACGAATGATGACATTAAATAAGATGTTGAGAAAGAATAAATGAAAAGGGGAGAGCTCAAAGGTCAAGAAAAACAAGGATAAAGGGGTACTAATGTTAGGGAAAGGCACACCACTTTTTGGTTGTTCTAGTTGATTATATTTTACCTTTTGGTTAGAATATTTTGGCATCAGCGTTAAAATATTTTCGGATGTCTAAATATTTTTATTTTTCCAATACTTATTATCACAATCAATGAGGTGGTAGGATGGAGCGTCCACACCTTATACTATCACGTGTTATTGAAACACACTCTCTTGCTCATGGTCTTGAAACCATATCACTTGATGCCTCTACGATCATTGTTTTCATAAATGCACCTTGTTTTGATTGACAATAGTTCAGGATAACATGATTTTTCCTTTTTTTTTTTTCGTCTACATGATTTTTAAGGGTTTGGTCACCAAACATGAAGCAATCAGTTTCCTCAAGAATAAAGAATACATTCTAAAATTCGATGAGAGCAACCAATCTCTTAAAGAATGAGTAAAAGTCCGATGAGAGCAACCAACCTCCTAAACAATAAAGAAGACCTCTTAAAATCTGACAAGAGCAATCAATCTCTTAAGGAATGAATAAAAATCCAACTAGAGTAACTGGTCTCCTAAAGAATAAATAAGATCTCCTAAAATCTAATAAGAGCAACTAGTCTCTTCAAGAAATGAGTAAAATTTTGATGGGAGCAATCAATCTCCTAAGGAATAAAGAAGACCTCCTAAAATAATATGAGAGCAACCAATTTCTTAAGGAATGAGAAAAAAAAAATCTGATGAGAGTAACCAGTCTCTTAAGAAAGAAGCAAGATTTCAATGGCAACAACCAATCTCCAAAGAAATAAAGATCTCTAAAAATTCTATAAGAGCAACCCATCTATTAAGGAAGGAACTCATACTAAAAACTAAAGCACCTGAACTGGAAAGGAACAAACTAAAGTTCGAGCTCAACTTACTTAGAGGAAAAATGAGCTCAACTAGCTCGAAGAAGGAAGGAACTTATGCCCTAACAGAACTTTCTGCTTCAACATCGTAAGGGGGAAGGGGAATTGTTTTAGGGAAAAGAGGTAGAATGGGTGGGTAAGTGACTCTGGAAAGGGTCTTGAGATACTAAGTTGGCTGACCTTGGGCCCAAGTAAAAGGCCAAGCCCTAAAAGTTTAAATCAAAATGAAAAGGGGTCTTACATTGATTCACTTAATAATTTAAAACATGTATTAAAATTTTAAAATTAAAAAAATATCAATCAAGCAAAAGTTTTATTAAGAACCATGCGATTCTAACTTTTTACAAACAAAAGATTTATTTTTCTCAAATAGTTTTTAAAAAAACTACATAACTCTATTTTTCATAGTTGCATGTTTAGTTTGATTTTTTTGGAAAAAATATATTAAAAAATTACATTAATTTTGCATACTTAATTAGAAGAAAATTGTCTTGGAACTTATGTTATTATATGAAAAATTACATTAATTTTCATTTTACAAGGTTTTGTTTGGACAAATGATAAACATGCTTAATCTGATTAATGATAAGTCTTGAATAATCATAGTACACATAAAAACTTATAAACACTTGTTCTCTTTGTGTAGAGTATGTTAAGTCTTGGTTTCTCTTAAAGAGGATTTCATAATGATATATATACATAAGATATCTTCAGGAGCATGCTTAAAGATGATGCACATAAAAATCTTTTATGAAAAGTCATAATGTCACTATTGTAGAGTTAAGTCCAACATTTTTCTGCTAAAGAGGAAAGAAGCTACCTACCTAAACCTGATAAGCCATGTGTATATTAAAGAAGTTGTGCAAAAAAGTCATGTATTTCTTGTTGCATGGAAATCATCTATGTCCTCGAAAGTGGTTAAACAATAGCCAACAAAGATAAAAGACTCATAATCTTTACAAAACTCAAAAGGGTTTTGCAATGAGTCTTTTTGTCTCAACTTTATATAAAGAAGTTTTCTTTTAAAAAGAAAGGTGGACGTGTTCACTACAATGCTTATGAACTTTGTGTAAAAATGCTTGCAAGCTTTAAAAGTAATCTTAATCCTTTTGTGTGAGGAAGAACACTATTTGCATTCATATCCAATAAGAAAAGTATTCATAACCATGTATCGGCCTATGAACATTAATCTCTTTTAGTGATCGAAACATGTGATCTTGTAAATCACACCCTTTGTAATCAAAGTGTTTTAGTCATAAGTGACTATGTTCCAATCAATACTTGATTTTAACTAGGAGTGGTTGCAGTCTAAAAAATACTTAAGTTTTAGTTAGAACTGGTTGTGGTCTTAAGAATACTAAGGTTTTAATTAGGATTTGCTATTGTTAAAAAATACCCATATTTAACGAGGGGTGGTTAAAGAATACATATTGTAAACCAAAAGTGGATGGGTCCAAACCTTATATACTTTGAGTAGAATCTTGATCATGTTGATCAATAAGTCAACGAAATATGAAATTATCAAATGAATTAGTATAAATACCTTGTTAAAATCTTTATATATTTTATCCATTTTACATTACAAACTAATATTTGAAGGAGAGATTTACAAAAATGATATTTGAAAAAGTGATTTAATCAATTTGTCTATCAATTTGAAATTGTGTTCGACAATTACTCATTAGGAGTTTGACAATGTATCTATCACACAAAACTTTGTGAAATTATCAAGGGATAGACTATTGTAGATCACATTAATTTTCCAATGACGAAAACTAGGTAGTTTAAACCACAATTGAAAAGTTTCATTATTAGCATGATTGTTCAGAGAGAATGTTCCATGATGCATCAATTTATTTGTGGTAGAGATCAAATGGATAAAGTTACAAAGTAAAAAAAAAAAATTGCTTCTTGATTATAGCTTTTATTTCTGTAATAAACATTTAATTCAACATTTCCTTGTAAACTTATCAATCTTGATTATATTGGACACCTTCTTGAATATTCTTGAAATTTTTTGGATATGAAAAATAGATCAAATAATTGGGATTTCTCCATAAATGGATGAAAACGAAGTAGAAGCTTACCTCTAATATTAGTTTGTTGAATAGTATGATATCAAAAATTGAGAAGTGAAAAAAAAAAAAAAAA
>Ga0099823_1008506_pt1 | contig 10439 bp, 7 predicted proteins | sample CowpearedBW_FD_76831 | JGI IMG/M metagenome (GOLD analysis project Ga0099823, IMG submission 76831) | Root nodule microbial communities of legume samples collected from California, USA - Cow pea red BW | ecosystem: Host-associated > Plants > Roots > Nodule | place: USA: California | collected...
AACAAAATCTCTCACTGAATTTTTGTTTCCTTCAACATTGGAATGTTTTAAGAAGAAAGATTTAAAACATTTCAAGTGTATTAAAAAATATCTTATTTCTATTTTTAATTTTCAAGTTAATATAAAATAATTAAATTTTAAATATCTCTCTCTTTTCTTTTAAATCAAACAAATGTAATATGTAATCTATATTTTATTTTATTCTAGAATAACCAAACAGTCCCTTAAGAAATTGAATATTTTTGAAGTTTTGTCTATTCAAGTTCCAATGCATAAACACTATCAACATCCTAAAGCTATAATATCTATTAGAGGAACTAATATTAAATTAGTTAACTCCAATGCTTAATGATCACGACTAAACAACATTTATCAAAGATGAATTTTGATTGAGTTTCCTTGGGTGAAAAGAATTCGATTCTTGAAAGTGTTATTTAACATTAGGATGAACTTGTTTAATGAAAATAATTGTTTTTGAATAAATAATTTGTAAAAAATATTTATTTAACGAGTTGATTAATATTGCTTATTAAAAAAGTAGAAAAATATCTATTTTTAAATAAGTTAATTAGATAAATACATCAAAAGGTAGAAATCAGTTTATTTTATAAAAATTGTTTTCGTTAAGAAAGTAATAAGGTCAAACAAACCGAACTTAGTTTGAGAAACATACCGATTTATTTTCTAAACATGTAAAAAAAAATTAATTATAGTTTAACGATTAACTAATCTCAAATTTAATATGAAATTGGTTAGAAAAACATTTTAACGACACGTAGCTTTGAGAAATTTAACTACATATTACGTAATTGTTGGACTTTTTATATGTTTGGGAATTAAATCATATTTATCTGTTTATAACATCATTTACATTATTATATGTTCAAAACTAAAAATTTCAAAAGAAAAAACAATAAAAAGTAAGTAAATGATTAAAATCAAATTATTCCCCTCAATCTATTGATTTGATTCCATGAAAAGTAAGAGAAACAATTGAAATAAAATACTATTTTGATATTTAAATACAATATTATATATTTAAAGTTAATAAAATTTAATTTGATTGCATATACTTAATAATATATTTATAACTATAAAAGAAAGGAGAAATTTATGAACATAATCTATAATCATAGACGAGGAATTTCCTTATTTAGCATATATATATATATATATATATATATAATTAGAAAAGTATTTAAATATAGAAACATTAAAAAGTGTATTTAAAAATTGTCGGTAATAATGATAAAAAAATAAAAATAATAATAAGAGAAGAGGAGAAAAGTGTAACTTACGGTTTGTAGGTCTGGGAGGGTAGAGAGTCCTGAGAGCAACCGAATCAATGAGGGGCCCACAGGCGGGGTCCTCCTCCTTGCCAGGGTTGTGAATCAGCATCTCCACCGTCTCGCTCTCCGCTTTGAACCCGAACGCAATCGGGTCCCACCCGCTGCTCGTGTACAGCGTCTGGATCGGTATCACTCCCCAGTCCGGCGTCACCGAGATGTTAATCCTCTCCTCCTGCGCGCACGTCCGAGCCACCATGAACGTGATCGAGTAGTACATCCCCTTCATCACCTTTATGTTCTGCTTTATCGACGCCTCGTTCCCCAACCGCACCGCGTACGCTCCCTCCGGCACCACCAGCAGCATGTCCCCCTGCTTCTGCCCCGACTTTATGTACTCCACGAATCCCGATATCTCCCATTCTGGAATCGACTTGCTTCCTCCAACCACCACCGTCCCTTTCAGATCCGACGCCTTTGGACCTAACTCGAAGTTCCCGTTCGCCACCAGTCCTGCGCTCACCGTTCACCGGAGAGGTTAGTTCTCAGAACAATCTCCTTTTACTCAAATAAATACTTTTTTTTTTAAATAAATTTATTTCTGTTAGATAAAATAGAATGATGCATTTATTTAGTGACAAGTGAGAGGAAAATATTAAAAGGTGATTATTTCGAGAATGAGATAATAACACGACGATTTATTTCTACAACTACATTTATTCTACGATTTTGTAAATCAAATGAAGAGATAAAATTGAAAAAAAAATAATTAAAATAATAAAACTTAATATATATATATATATATATTTATTTATTTTTTTCTTTTTTACTTTAACTGTATTTGTAAAAAACTTGCTACAGACAATAAGAGTCAAATGCAAAAAGCAAGTCTAATCCAAATCCTAAAATCTCTGCCGCATATGCTAGTTTTTTTTTTTTTACCATACGGAACAGTGTCCTGAGAAAGTGCATTTCTCTGAAGGCATGTGTGGGGTGGTGCAGACCACCACCACCACCTACATGTCCCTAGCAACACACAGGGCCATGTGAAATTCCAGAGCGACATGCATGCATTGTGCTGACCCTAAACTGTGGGTCCCATCACGAATTTAAAATATGGAATTTATGACAGCCGTGCAACGTTAAGGTCACCGTCGTATAGCTAGGGCAGTGACCCCAACAGTGAAGGAAAAAAAAAAAGATTATTGTTAAGGGTACATGCATAAATTATGTCCACATCATGGAACAACACTACAATAAATTCATCCCTCTGTGGATATTGTATTACCTACACTTTAATTTCTACCTTTTGATTCACTACCAACATGCTTGAGTGAGGCACATGTCACATTAAATAATCATAACCACTGTTCAAACAGTTTTGTCTTAATAATTCACCATGAAGTTAATTTTTTTTTTCTTAAAAACCTTTTTATTCATAGATAACATAGTAAATATGACCAAATAGGGTTTTTCCTAGGTGACTTTAAACCCACATAAGTTTTTAAAATGGAGAATTTAACCTAGTTCAATAATTTAGACTTTTGTAATGAACAGTCTTATACATGAGACCTAAAAATATATAGATTTACACTTAATGTATATATTTTGTTTTTTCTTTTGTATTTTCATAATCTTTTGTATTTATTTGTGTTTTTTCTTTCTGTATATCTAACTTGAAATAGAGATAAATGCACTTATATGAATTGCAACCCAAGACACTCAAATTTAAATATAGAAATGGAGTATTGGGTTTGCTAAAGAAGATGAGCATCAAATTGTTGAAGTGTATAAAATTAGATGAGAGGTATTTTTGTGTAACAAGAATACCCTTATAAGCAAGTAGTGTATAATGGCAGTAATAGAGTTTAAAGATTAAAATTTTTAACAAAGTTTCATTACAAAACCTACTTTAATTAGTGAAGCATTAAGTGCTTAAATGTATATACAATAGAATAGATGTATTTGTATAAAGTGCATTATAAATGAGTAGCTTACCATCGATAATGGAGAAGGAGACATGGAAGGTGGAACAGAAGAGCACCGACAGAAATAAGAACCTTCCCTTCATGTTTTCTGGGATGAGAAACTCTGCAATTTTGGGATAATAATGAGGTGAAAAAGGAAGAAGATGAAAGAAGGGAGAAAAAGCATTGTGGATCAGTGCAGGGAGAGGTTTGGCCTTATATGCATGCTTTGTTACCATATCAGACTTAAATTTGACGTAAAATATCAAATCTGCCACTCGATGTTTATCTTCAAGATCATTAGGTTTTATTTTGACGGATTTGCCCCTGCTTCTTTGGGGTTTTAGAATATCAACTGATCTCACTCTTTTGGGAGCTAATAAAAAACCAAGTACATTTGTGAATAAAATTCCATTAGGTGGCCAGTAAAAAAAGAAGAAGAAACTTGTTATTCGAAATCATACAAAAATAGATTAAAAAATCATTAAAAACACTTTTCTTTTGTATTTTCACAATATTAGGTTCCCATTATAATTTTTGTACTTCCAAAACAAATTATCTTGATTATTTCTTTTCAAATTCCTACAAATATGGATTATTTTACAGATTCCTTTTCAATATTTTTCCTTTTTATTGATTAACAAATATTTCAGCTTAAACTTTATGATTCTGATTTTTAACATATACCTAAGTTCATTCAAACACGAGTTTTCTTTTTAAAATTATGTTATACATATATTTAAGGAATTTAGTATTTTTTAAAAGTTATGAATTTATTAAAAACCACTAATTATTTATGACCCGATGACAATGAAACATGAAAAATAGTTTTGTATGATTTTGATAGATCTTACTTTCTATCTCAAAATAGTTTTTTTAGGTCAACTATAGTAATCTCTTTAAACAGAATGGGCATAGTTTTTAGGTCAACAAACTACACTTTCTTTTACTGATCATGTCAAAAATGTAAAAAAGTATTTACTGATTTTGTTGACAATCGAATCAATCCATATAAAAGATATGATAACATTTCGATTTGTTTTTTTTTTATCTGTAAATATTAGTGGTTAGATTTTTATAAGTGAGAGAGTTAAACTCACAACTTCTTCTACCATTTCTTTTAAACCCATCAAATAAATCTGGTGTCTCAAAATTATTAGTTGATAACATTCTCTTGTTAAGTGACTTTGTTTTTATATTTATAAAACTTGAATCTGAAACCTTACTTCTTGATACCCAAGTTTAAGTTTACGAAGATGAAGAGTGAAATATGTTATGATAGACTAAAGAGAAGAAGAACAAAGATACTACTTGGAGCTGAAATCATTAATGGTGCATTCAAAGATGAAACATTTGCATGTTATTAGAGTCCATGGAGAAAACACATCACGAGGAAGGTGGGGAAGAGGTAGAAAGTGAGGACAAGAAGAGAGAGAGTAAGAGAAAGTGACCCACAAAAAGGATCTAGGTGGACTGTATTGGGCATTGTTTCATGATGATGGGATTGCTGCAAAATAGTCACCCACCTATAATTGGGAAAGATCACACACACACACACATTGGTTTTGTTCATGGGCCTTCATTCATGCTTTCAAGATATGTGGCCCTTTTCATATGGAAAGTGGTTATGCTTTCACTCTCACCCTCATGCATGGATGAGGTCCATTTCAATCTTCCATCCCCATCATTCAATTCTAAATTATTCATTTATTTTCATCTTAGAGAGACTTCCATATGCAAATCAATGTGTAATTATAATCTACCGACATGCATTTCATATTAGGAATTGATTTATATTGTTTTCATTTGGAGGTCTGATAATATTTATAGAATGAAAATTGTGTCACTTGATTTTTTCTTATATTTTTTTTGTTTGAATATCAAATTCATTGTAATAACATGAATAGAATCAATTACTACATTGAAAGCATTATCCATTTTGGAATCTGAATTCTGGTGTTTCAGAGCGTTGGAGGATGAATGTATATTTAAAATGTTATATTGATCTTCATTCCTAAACGATATGAATGTAAGACTGTTAAGTATATTGAAATAATCTTTATATTATTATAAGATGTAATGAATGATAAATCATAGAGAAATAGACATCGAATGTTATATACATATATTTTTTCACTTAAGGAAAAGATTATAAATACACGATAGATCTTATGAGAAAGAAAGAAAAATGATCGATACACATAAAATAAGCAAAATTATATACCTTAACAAGTATACTTTTACGTGTTTGGTTTGGTATTTGGAGTTTCGTATCTAGGTTTTTTATATGAAAAATAGTAGTCACTAAAAGTAGTTTTTAGCTTAAGGGAGACTCACACGTACATAATCAATCTTGGAAAAACAAGAAAAGAAGTGGAGAAAGGATAAAGACAACAACAGATGTATTAGGAAAAATAAAACTTATACATAAATTTGTATATGTTTAGTGTGATGTTTGAAGCTTCATATTCACGATTTTTTTAATATAAAAGAATTATTCTAAATAGTTTCATTTGAATATGAATTGTGAATATATGCTTCACTTGAAATTAAGGAAACATAATACAAATTCACACTGACTTTTTCTTTTTTTCGGAAAAATAACCTTTCGGACACTGTCACTCAATTCCAGTAAACATTTTATATCTTGAATCATAATTGAGTATATGCTATTTCAGTTATTCCCATTAACAGATTTTAATGTGCATTTACGGTTGAGTTTTCTAAACATTGTATTTATTTTTTGAAGCCGATTGAAGAATTTTCTGTACTGGATACAACCTAGCAAGAAATTATTTCGAATTTTTGGTCGAGAATATACAAGATCTAAATTGTAGGATTATTATGGTGACAATTATATATATATTTAAGACACTTGCATATCCAAATTTAAATTTGAGACCAGTGATTAAATTAAAACAATTTTGTATCATTTGATTCACATAGTTTAGGAAATCTCTAGTGATTAGTTTTCCTAGCGAGTCAAATTCACATCTTAAAGGGTAATTAATCAAACCTGTAACAAAAAAGTTAATCAACAACAATTATTATAGTTCAAACATTTTTGGGTGAATATATTAAAAGAAAACATTTCAAAACAACATAGGAGTGAAAATTAAAAATATATTTCTAGAAACATATTAAGAGGATTACTTTAAGGAATTTTTGTATGCCCGACAAGAACTTTCCTTCTGAAAATGTTCCAAGTAATTTGTTTTTCACTCCACTTTATTTCAATTTTTCGTTATTTTACTCCACGTACTAAGAAATTTAGTATATTTTTGTGACATGAAAAGAGGGTTTCACCAACTTTCCTTTGCTGAAATAGAAATTGAGATGAATGAGGAAAGTAAAAATTGACGTGCTGTTTGTTTAGGGCATGTTTAAGATTTGGGAAGAAAGAGTGTTCAAAAAAGTTGGTTAACAAATGTTGAGAAAAGACCACGTATATGATAATTTGGAATTATAATAATTGATAATGCATGCAATGAATGTCATTAGCATGATAATGACAAAGTTAAACTTTCTAAAACAATAATGAGAGTGGTCACAGATAAATATGATATAAAATTAGAATTTATGTTGTTGACCGTGAAGTTTTAGGTTTGGGCAATTATGAGGGGCAAATTCTACTGTGTACACCTATAATTTAAAAGGTACTTAAACATTTTTTTAGTAGACTAATAAATTATAAAGATATGTAATATTTATTTTATATATTAGTAATATGTCAATAATTTGTTATCTTTTAACTGTTAATGACATTTTTTTTATTGTTACATTTCACTTTTTTTTTTATGTTTGTTTTCATTGACTTCTCGAGGTAATATAGATTTTAATGTAACTTTGTGCTTAAAAGAAAACTTATTAGTTAAGTTATCACGTGAAACTTTTCTATCAATTGCCATGCCACCAACTAAAATGTAAGTTTTTGTGAACATATTATCATGCAAAACCTCATCACAACATAACATGACTTGACATATTGAATGGTATTAGCAAGTTTTTTTACAATTCTTATCTTGTGTAAGCTATATTAGTCAACTTCCCATATCAATAATGACCGAACATAATTTGTCATAATTAGTTATCTTTTATGAAAAATATTTTCTCTTTCTGAATCATCAAAGTTCTTTTATAATTGTCCAAACATTCATCTAATATTAAAATTTCTCTTTTATACATACAAGTGAATTTTGAGTTGGAAAGTGAAAATAATATACTTAAAAATTATATATTTTATCGATCTCTAATATAATAAAAATGAACATATAATTTAATATAATTATAACTATAATATATATATATATATATATATATATATATATATAATAGATTACTTTTTGTTCTTTTAAATTATTAAACCCATCAATAATTAAGTTAAAACTAAAAATTTTAGTCATATATTTTTCAATATAAATAATTATATTATGTGAAAACAATTTATCTTCCATTTTCTTTCACAATCTTGTTTTGATAATAATCATTGTAAAAAAAATCATCTTTTTTTCAAGTAAAATGTATTTCTTAATAACTTTAAACTTATTAACTTTAGAAGAAAGGTAGTTGGAAGGGAAAAGGAGGAATGTTTATTTTCCATTTGTTCTTTGAAAGTTATTGTTCGTTTGGTTGGTCAATTAGAGGCATTGTGTTTGTATCTTAAACATTTCAAACATTTTATGGAAATTGATTTTTGTGAATCACTAGATTTACTATTACTAGTAGTCTAAAGAACTTGGATGAGTTTCTAACATTTAATGATAAGAGTTATTTTTGTTGTTTTTAAGAGGATAATGTATTAAGTTGTGTTTAAGTTGCTTAAAAAAATGTTAAGAACATTCCCACTCGACATTAAGATAAATAAGATTATTTAGATGTGAATGTTCATTCCAAGAAACCCAAAAAAAAATAAGAGATGAAGAATTCAAATTAACAAAAGAAAGAACATAACATAACAAAGACAATATAAGATGGTGGAAGCATAAATGAACATAAGAACATAAGAACTTGAATTAAAAGAACAAAGATGGAAAAGAAATGGAATGGAGGAGGAAGGGGAAGGAGGCACGCCACTTGGCAGATGAACCAACCCAAGATGAGTGGTGGTTGTCACCACTTGAACCAAAGTTCAAGATAAGACTAAGGGATAAATCAATCTCAAAGAGAGGGACTCACAACAAAATATGGCTATAATAACTTTACTTCTTCATTCGACAACCCTTTACAAGTGGGGAGGAGGTCTTCTTGAATAACCAAAGAAAGGGGCCTCCTAGCAAAAATACAAATATGAGGGATACACTAGCAAAATTAAAGGGTATCTTTCTACAAGCCTAATGATAAATGAGAGGAGAATATTCTCCACTAATTACAAAATCATAAAAAATGTGTGTTATCTCTCCTCCAAGTGTGCATGACCCCCACTCCAAGATGTTCTCTTCTCCTCATCTTTTCACTTTCAAGGGGTCTTCTTAGCAAAACTAGGGATGTGGTGAGAACACTCCCTTAGACTAGACTCCTCCTAGACCCTTCATTCTACTAGAAGGTGGAACCTCAAAGGGGGAGATGCCACTAGCAACCCTATAAAACACAAGAAACAACATGAGTATAGAATTTATTTAAGACAGAAACTTAAACCAAGTAAATGAAAGAAGGTGAAGAAGCTTTCATCCTAATGTTTATTTTTCTAGCACATTCCTTCATCTTTGATAGGGGTTAGGAGCTCATCATCTTCCATCTTTGAGATATTACTTGTTTCATGAAATGGTGTATGGATATAATTATATGATAAATATTTTATTATGGCCATAATGTGTAAATCTATATAAATATACTATGATCTTTTATTATGGCCATAATATGGATCTATTATTAAAATTTTAATAACTATAACTTACCCTTGTATTTTTGTGTCCGTTGTGATTTTATTGACCTATGATAATTGTATGTTAATACATGAGCAAATGATAGTGCAGGCAGTGGCGGAACTTGACCAAAAATTGGGGGAGGGGGGGGGGGCAAATTATATTTTTTATATATAAATTATTTTTTTAATTAAAAAAATTTAATTTCTTTTAATTAAAAAATAATAATTTCTTTACATCATTTTTTTATTCAAAATAAGCACTCATAACAATAGAATCTAAACAATATAACAATAATATATATGAAAGAGTAACATAAAGTTTATCATCAACAATAATATATATAAAAAAAAGTTACCTATATTCAGAGTGCTCCTTTACGCTCTTTCAATGACTTAAAATCTTCAATAATTGAATCAGAGCTGAAGCTAGTTGCAATATCCCTTTTAATATAGATTATCGTAGTGCTTGCTAAAAATTCAGCCTCCATCTTATTTCTCAACTTGTTCTTGATTATTTTCATTACAGAAAAAAAATTTCAGTTGTAGCTATAGAAACTGGAAGAGTCATGATAAGACGAAGTAATCTATCTATCAAGTAGTAAACTTCTGACTTTTTTGTTGTTGCCAAACACGTACATAACTCTTGCATTGTTGATAAATTCTTCAAATTTGAATCTTGACGAGCATCAATAATGAAATGTTGAAGTTGAAAATTCAAATTAATCTTCTATTGCTCATTGAAATCCATGGGATAATATTTTTCCACAAGAGTGCAAATTTTATCAATATTAAGAGCTTTATAAGCATCCTTAGGATCCAAAGAGAGCTTAGAATTAATAACTCCATTGCTTGGTCATTAAATCTACAATCTACAATTTAACTCTTGTAATTGCTTATCAACGGTAACAAAGAATATTTCAACTTTGAAATAATGCTCCACTATAAAATTTTCACCTCTCACCTGTTTACAACAAGATAAAATTATGAATACCCCAAATTAAATCTTAAAAGCAAGACTCAATATTTTAAAAAAACTAATAACTTCTAAATGATTAACTTCCCTTACCTTAGAGTAGATTCCTAATCTTGTTCTTCCCTTACACAACTTCAAAGCCAAAAATAACTCTATCTACACAAAGAAGAGTTTGATCAACAATTAAAGCATAATTTTATGATCTCTAACATATAGATAGAGATATGCCTAGAGCGTAGAAAAGCCACATACAAGAGGGAAACATATTGCTTCAAAAAAAAAAAAGAGGAAAAGATGAACTTACTCAAAAGAAGAAATTGTTCGGTCCAAAATGTTTCTTAACTCTTCAA
>Ga0099823_1008515_pt1 | contig 10433 bp, 4 predicted proteins | sample CowpearedBW_FD_76831 | JGI IMG/M metagenome (GOLD analysis project Ga0099823, IMG submission 76831) | Root nodule microbial communities of legume samples collected from California, USA - Cow pea red BW | ecosystem: Host-associated > Plants > Roots > Nodule | place: USA: California | collected...
GTCTTAGTTTTGATATTGTAGAAAGAAAAAAAAAACATTGAAAAGTAAATTAATTGAAATAAAAAATGTACAAATTATTGGCGAAATGGTAGTGTGCTAGAATATATAAGCGTTTTAGTCTGCAGAATCGAAAGGAGTGACTTGGAGTGGGAAAGGAGTGGGTTGGGGGTGCGAAAAGAAAAAAAAATCTCTTTTGAAGAAAACGTGCACCCCCCACACGTTTTCTAATAGAAAATGTGCACCCCCCACACGTTTTCTATTCAGAAAACGTATACCCCCCATACACTTTCAATTTAAAAAAACGTGCACCCCCATGACGTTTTCAACTTCACGCTTCAGAAACGCATGCAGTAATCGATTACACCATATGGTAATCGATTACTGCTTCAAAGACGTTACCCCCTGCACGATTACAGCATGCAGTAATCGATTACAGCATACGGTAATTGATTACTGAACCAAAAATGTTCACCCTCCACACAATTTCGCCCTTTGACCTGCTTGACTATGAAAACGTTTGGGGGCTACACGATTTCTTCATACGAAAACGTGCACTCCCAGAACGTTTTGTCCATTTCCGTAATTTTTAAAAAATCTGTCTACTTCTGTAATAATGGAGAGTGGTTTGCCTAGAAGGGAAAAAAAACCCCAATTTACTTCTTAAGGAAACACTTTGCTGATGGAACAAGCGACATGTATGGATGCTACTTATATGGAAGAAATATGCCCCTTAAACAGAGCATGTGGTATTTTTTAAACCCGATCATTCTCAGAAGATTTGGTTGTGGTGCTGCTACTTTAGGTCATGTTTGGCTTTAAAACTTTAAAAATCATAACAACGTAAAGAAGAAGCTGCGTTGACACTTTTTTCTTTTAAGTAAAAAGTTATTTGATAAAAAGGTTAAAACTAGTCCCTCTATCCACTGAAAATTATATTCATAAAAAAATATTTGAAGTTGATTTGATTTACATAAAATCTTTTCAATGATTATCGAAATAAATAAAAATACTAAAATAAGTATATTTAAAACTTTTAATATTGAAAACATCTGTAAAAGTTATTTTAATGATGGTTTGTAAATAATTTTTATACCCAATATAAAATGTTTGAAAACTTATAAATTTCTGTTCAATAATAAAATTAAAAATTTTGGTCGTGATTCAATAGAATCAAATTATATCAATGTGTTCGGAAAAAGTTCTCAGTCTCTGTTGATGTGTCTCTTACACATTTGTGTGTGCAAAAGCATGTACTTGTCTGTGAACGATTTAATTTTTTTAAGGCAAGAGTGTGATATGGTTACGAGAAATTGTAAATTGAATGCTAATGATAATGGTTCTGTAAGTTTACTATTATTTCCTTCACTTGCATAAATCAAATGACATGTCTAATTCAATAATTTGACCCAAAAGTAATATTCTAGTAACTTTTTTCTCTAATATTCTATCCACTTCTTTTCATTCTTTTTGGCTTACATATGGCCATCAGATATTAATTTATTTTTGTTTTCTCACTTTTGTTTTTAACTAATTAAACACCGATTCTCTATCTTACCTAAAAACAAATAAATCAAACTGAACATAATAACATATGATTAAACTAAAACCTAATATATAAACCCAACAAAGTCAAATATTTTTGGACTGAAAGTGTTAAATCTTACCTTTCAAATATGTTGTTCAACTTCTTCATCTTTTTATAAAGATGTTTAATTACAATAATTCAATTGACTAAGGTGAAATGAATGGTCATTAACTCAATGGGTACTGTAGTCTAAAATAATTAAAGATAATAAATATAGTCTTATTGAATCCTATGCCTGTAAAAAATTTAATTGTAACCAAATTAGTTTATTTAGCTTTTGATAAATTAGTTTATGTTTAATTTCTTGCAACTTCAAAAATAAATTTAATTATTATAATTTATATAATTATAATTACAATAACAAAATGAAAACTAATATTATAATATTTATAAAAAAATTAAATTAGTTCTATCGTTTCGATTGTCTAGAGCCCGATCTCGACATTAGTAGATGAATAGGACATTCAAAGGTGATCAAAAGTTTATAGATCCTGAATTGGGCCTAAAAAAATTCAGATTTAACTAACAAATCTTGTAATCTAAGAGATATTTTAGCAAAAAATATAAATATTTTGTTTATAAACAAAATGTTAACTTTGACAATCTCAAGAGACAGAATATATTTAAAAAAGTAATATATTTTTTATGTTGAAGATGAAAGTTCATGGATTGATCGTGATTCATTGGACTTTTGTGAAGTTTTTGATCCTGTAAACTTTTTTGATGTAAGCTTTTTTTCAATGTGAGTTTTTTCGGTCCTAATCCATATGGGTCGGGATCAAGTCTTATGGATTAGACCAAATTAACACGTCTAATCATTATGAAGAAGAGGATAATGAGAACACTTTACAATATAACAAATATTACCTCCAATATAACCACAAGAAACCTTTAATTTGTACGAGTCACGTAAAGATAATGAATTTTTCCTCATTCTTCACTTACAACTACACAATTAATCCTCATAAATTGAAACTTGATTCAATAGGAGGATCAGTCTCTCCACCTCAGGAAATCTACACTCAGCTAAACAAATTAAATTTTCATGTGTTTTTTTTTTTTTTATGTTAAGAAAGATGTAACAAGAAAATTGTGCATAACCTACAAAAATAGAATGTCCAAAGAAGAAGTAATTTCGTAATCTCACAAATGATTCTCTTTTCTTGCATTATCTAAAATTCAAAATCATAAATTTAATAAATTTACAAACTTATCATAAATTTAATAAATTTACAAATTTATGAAATAATTTCTTTTGTGTATAAAAAGATAATTTATTAAAAAAAGATAACAACCTTCATAAAAAACAAAATAGTATTTTATAAAATATATATTATATTGTTCAGGTTTAAATATACTTTTATTATACCTATATAAAAGATAATAAAAAATAAAATTTTATAATAATTTTTTTTTATGTCCAATTGTTGAACTTATAAATGTTAAATTTTAGATCAACTTTTAGACGTTTCATCATCTTCTGATGTATCAAATAAATCCTGACTAGGACAAGTCATTAATTAATATAAATAAATTTAAATCTAATATTATCAAATACAAGAAGTAATATTTTTACATATATAAAAAATATATGGTTTGTGCTAATCATTGATTTTAAATATTCTTATAATTTAAAATCTGAAAATTTTCGTGATAAAATAATTTGCCATCCGGACATGTATGGTTCAGATTAAAGTTTTTTTTTAAAAAAAAAATACAAATTCAAGACTTATAAGATTGTTCTATAAAATTTAAGTTTTAAATTTAATATTACTTGGAGATGATATTATATATTGAATAAGAGACTGACATCTATCCCCATCCCCACGCTTAATAGCCACCTGTTTGATCTTTTTAATGTGATGTGATGTCAAATATGTATGCTTCTCATTTTCCCTTTTATTTTCTTTCGGGGTTTTTATAGTAATTAAGATGAATCTTTTCATCCGAATAATTAAAAATGAAATTTTATAAAAATCACAAGTGTTCAAATTTAGAAAGTTTAAAATAATTTAATATTTTTACAAAATATACAAGTAGTCCCTGTAAAAAAATATACCAAAACGAAGAAACTTTTAGAGGAATAGAGTCCCACCAAAAAAAAAACTCAAATCATTTATGGCCACCCAATATATGAATGAATGTATAGTATTTGGACCCATTGAATAGAAAGGGATGTCCAAGTGACCCTCTTCCAATATTTGATTCACCTATATGTTCCATGTCAATTGGGAGACTCTTATTTTCTACACACAAATTTTCTTTTCATTACTTCTCAATTTATAAAATGATGTCAAAATTATATAAAAGAAATTAGAAAATGATCATTTTGATATTGGTTAGAAATATAGAAGAATTTTGTTATTTAATAATAATTTATTATTCTTTCTATATGAATTAATAGAATGGAAGGCCTTGTATTTTTAGGACAAAGACTAATTATTTTAAATTTGATATTCGCGGGTCGACCTTATATTTAATTATTTTTCTGAAATATAAGAAATAAAATTTTACTTAATTTAATCACACAAATAATTAGAGATGTATTTGGTCTAAAAAAAATTCTAGTATTTAACTATAGCACCCAGAAAAAAGAGAGTAACAAATTAAAATATAACATGCTTTTTTGTTTTTTTATAAATGAAACAAAAGAAAGGATGATTAAATAATTGACTTTAAATACTCTAACTTAAAATTTTCAATAACATAATACTACATCAATATCTTTTTAGTTAAAAATTACTATACATTTAAAATATTTAGTCACTATTTAAAAATAATCAATATAATATCAGTTTTAATTTAATTAAACTTTTTATCTTTACTTAATAACTAATAATTAATTATTGTATATGCTATAATAAAAGAAAAAGTTTGAAATTATTAAAAATGTTACATTATATATAATTAATTATGATGTAAGTCTTTCTCTAACTTATCTTCAAGTATTTAATTTCTCTTCAAATAGTTCATTGCATTGACAATAACCATAAGAAGTTCACGGGGAATGATGGATCCTTTTAACAGCTGTACAATAATTCTATTAATTTTTCATTCTTGTGCATTTTCATTTCCATTTTACCTCCTTCTTCCCTATCCTCACCCTGCACCATCATGATCTTGAGGTTTTCGTCAGATCTGTGAGTATATTCTACAGATGAGAGAGGAAATGAGAGAGGAAATGTTAACATATTGTTGAAAAAAAAAAGATGAAGTAGTTCATTTGTTCAACTGTCGTAAATTTTATATTATTCACTAACAAAATAACTTTAGTAAAGAAAACTAAAAAGTGCTTCGATATTTTTCTGATGAAATGATACTTGAAAATATTTATATTCTATGACAACACTTTGAATTGTGTAACATATAATCAAACAGAAAGGGAAAACTTTATCCCTTGGCTGGTAAGATTTGCAAAAAGAAAAATATATACTTTGATTGGAGGCAAAGTAATTTGGAAGCGCGGAGGCATAGAGAGAAGCCACGTGGACATTAGTTGAAAGAAGAGAAGTAAAAAGGTGGTTGAATCAGATTTTATCCTTAACTAAACGACACAAGGTTTATGTAATCATGTGAATGATGTGATTGTCGGGAATTATGTGGACGCAGTTCGCGTTTTGGGCGGTCTCAGCATCTGAGCTGTCAGTCTTTGAGGACCCCACCTTGCATCCTCGTAAAATCTATGCCACTTGCCACGACCACAACAACTACCGTCACTCTTGACTTTGTTCCCTTTTGCACAACACAAGCTTCTAACTTTTCCCTCTTCCGTTTTCGGCATATTTTTATTCTTCTTTCTACTCATTGTTCACTCTTTACTTGTGGCAGTGCTTTGTTAAATCGTCTATTCAGGTAAAGTTTAAATAGTTTAAATGCCCTCTTTAATCAGTTGAGTCTTATTCATATTCAATCGCTATCTTTAAGCCCCTACATGAACCCTAATTTCCTACTGACCAACCGTTCATTTAAAAGATTATATTTTGATTTAGACATTAAGTGGAGATGATTATTAGATAAATAAGAGAGCATCATCTTATTTTTGTATATAATTGAAGCTTATCTTAATTACATACAGAAACTATACACACAGACATTATTGATTGATGCCACTCTAATCGTTATCTATACATTATGAGTCTCCGTCAGATTAATAAACACGCACGACTTAAATATGACACAACACAAGGCAATGCTTCTTCCTTTGGCCTCCCCCGCATGCGTCCAAAACGTTGACGTTTAACCCTACCTCAACAAACACAACTTTTTCTTCAGCTCCAAATCCCAACGTCACTCATCCATCTAATCTATACAGTAACCATGGTGTAACATTTTCTTACACTCTACACATCATAACCGCATGCACCACCACGTATTCTAATGTTTACTCCTATGATCTGCTACAATCGGCCTCACCAAACCCAACTCTGTGATTCGCCAGATCGAACTCCACCCACAGATTCTGCTGATGGATGTTGCCTATGATGTTGCTGGCTGCACCCAATCTCTCCGACCTGCCAATTCCCACGCAGTGGACCCCGCCGCCCACGTCAGCCAGCACCCTCTCCTTTGGAACCACAATCTCCACGCCTTTCTCGAACTCCAACACCACGTCCCCTATCAGCCGTCCGATTGTCTCCTTTGCGGACCCGTCGAAACACATGTCCGCGACTCCGCCATACACGTACCCCTTCTTAATCCTGGGCCCCACAACTCTAACCACCTCCTCCCTCACCCTGTCGTAAGCCTCGTCGACCAGGAAGGTGAATTCGGATCCGGAGTCGATCATGGTCTGCCCCGACCCGCCGGCGTCGGGGTGAAAAACGGAAGGATTGATGTTTAGCCTCTTGCCACCAATCCTAATTCCCTGCATGGGGACGGTGTAGGCCAAGGGGTCCAAATTCGGCATGCGTTGACTTTGACCGAACGTCAACATGCTGACGTAACGGAGGCGCGCGGAGTTGGGGTTGTTGCCGAGGTAGAACGACCCGGTTGGGAGGTTCCCTGATCGGGATTGTCGGGTGGGAACGCAGTATGAGAATTTGGTGATTTTGGCCTGCGAGGGGAAGGAAAGGCGGCCGAGGTTCATTCCGAGGATGCCGCCGGCGTCGTGGGACTCGGTGGCGCAGCCGAGGGTAAGTGGAGGGGTTGTTTGGGTAGGGGAGAAGGTTAGTTTCTCTCGGACGAGGTTGCCCTCGGCGTAGGTGCCATCGGCGTAGAAGTAGGAGTAGTGGCAGAGGCGGTTCTGGTCGCAGGTTGTCGGGAGAGTAAAATCGGGAACGCGAGGTTTGCAGAGGGGGTGGGTGCAGGGGATGACGTAGAAGGAGGAGGAGAGAGAAGGGTCGAACGACGCCGTTGGGGGGGTTTTGTTATGGCACTGAATCCACGAGAGTTGGCTTCCCGTGTCCAACACCATTTGTTGATGCTGCGGAGGGGTCCCTATGGGGAGGCTCACGACCAGAGCCATGGAGTACTTGAACGGCCATTTTACGTTGTACGAGGCGGAGGAAAGGCTTCTGAATTTTGGGTTCTTCTTCAGTGGCTTCACTGCGGAGAGGGGAAGCGACCTGAGAGGGAAAGAGAACGAGACTGAATCATGGTTGGCGGCGGAGGAGGAAGCGGAGAAAAACAGCGACACCGCAAAGAGAAGTGGAAAGAGTGAAACAGTGGAACACAGAGCCATGGTTTTGTGTGAAGAGTTAGGGAGTGAGAGTGATGACATGGGGTTTTATTTATACAGGCAAAGTCTTAAAAAAAAAAGTAATTATTTATACTAGCATTGTTTTATTTGTGCTTTACGTCATAAATTGTACATATTTTGCAAAAGAACAAAATATAAATAGAATTTATGGTGTCGGAAAGAAAGAATTGGACGGCAAAAGTGGGAAGTGCAGCCCCTAGGTGAGGACGCGTTTTTCTTTGGTTGAGTGGGTGATATTATGATTCTTTAACAAAAACAGGGTGATGCGTGTTTCACATCCTTTATGTATGATAATACCCAATTAAATTTGGTCGAATCCATGTTCCATTTCTCTTCCTCTGCCCACCTCTTTTTGAATGTGGACGAAGTGGTTGAGTTCAATTTTTCAGATTTTTTTCTTTTCTTTTGTCGAATAGTATTTGTCCTGTTCCTACCTCAATGCCTACGATCGTTTCGTTTCTTTATTTCATTACACTTGTTTATCAATCAAATTCTGACATGTGTATGCATGTAACGCACCATTACCAACAAAATCATCCATTACTTGTGTAATAATGATATAGTGTACAAAATCCTACTAAAATTATGCGAGATACTATTCCATTACATTAACTAATACATTACCAGTTACTTTATTTCGTTCTCTGGAAGATGCTATCTAATCATGTCATTTCATTTGTTTATTCATTTATTAATATACATTAAAATTCATGGTGGGGCTATCCAATCATGCTTACTATATTCTTCTCTTCTTATCGCAAGTTGAAGTAGGCATTGCAACACCACCAACCATTTGTGTCTTGTTATGTAGATGATAATCTTCAAAACAAAATGAACCAAACCTCCAAATATTCTTTTAATATTTGAAACTCGACCCTGCAACTAAATCTAACAAACTGTGCTTGTTTTCTACATGTATTTTAAGTTGTGGATAATTGTATCAGACAAACTGGTTCTGCATACCTGCAACAACAAACACTTGATGAAAATATACACTTTATTTATCCAACTGGAGTGAGTTAATTTATCTTTGAGATAACAATGGTCTAAAGAAATCATAAAGTGATGCGATATTATTATAGCTTTTATGAATAGACAAACACTTTATCTTAGTAGTCACGACCAAACAAGGGGAGAAGCTACTTGATTATAAATGACTTAAAGAAAAACAATCAAAATTACTTGTTCATAAATGACCATAAATGAGAGTTGTTGAAACAAAAGAAACTCTTAGTACACCATCATTTTGGTCTTTAAAGACATCAAATAAATACACGTAATACATTGTCACAATAAAATTAGAAAAAAAAAACAAAATGGATTGAAAATAATTTTATTTATTTTATTTAATTATTTTATAATTAATTTATATATATATATATATATATATATATATATATATATATATATATATATGTTTCGACATAGAACTGTCTAACTTTTATAGAAGCCATGAAAACTTTTTCTCCTTTTAAAAATGTCCTTTCCAAGATCAAATAAAATAAAAAAAAAATGTGGAGACAAAAGAAATTAAAAAGGTACAACATGAAGGTAAAGAACGTGATAAAGTTAAATCCGTGTGATTGTTCACGGATTGATTACGGTATAAAGTGATAAACTAATCACGAGATATGTAAAACAATTAATACATATTTTAATCACTGAGATATATATAGTACCATTTTTTTTTTTGAAAAAAATAATAATAAACATGTTATTCATTTTGGATTTTAGGTGACGTTTCAAGTACAAGTTTTCTTGCATTTTTCTTATTCATGCATGAATGGGATTCTTGCGTCCATTGATGCTTCAAGAAAAAGATGTATCACAGTGTTGGATTAAACGAGTTAAGAGAAGTGTTTGATGGATCTAAATTCTCTATTGAATTTTGGTTATTGTCCTGTTTTCAAGATACATTAATTTTTTAAATATTAAAATTAATGTATCTTATAAAACACATAAGGAACAACAAAAAATCCAGAAAATGATCTGTATTTGTCTTAATGTATCATTTTTTTTAGAAATTGCAAATTAAAAATATTAGATTATTATTTTCATTTTTTTCGATAAGATTCATTCTAGGATTAAAATCAATAAAAATTGTGTCCAAATACATTAGCTATAGCATGCTTATAAAAAAAGAAAAATGAACTATAACACTATGGGAGAATATACCATGTCTTGGAAATATATTATTAGGAAAATACTAAGCGCAGAAAATATTATAGTTAAAAATTATTAGTTAAATTGTAGAGGGCAACTTTGGTTCCAGAATATGCCTTTTGGATTTAACTTAGGTTTTCTTTAATAAATTAAACTAAATAAATATTGTTGAGCGTGTAGTATTATAGTTATATATAATTGCGTTAAACTGAAAAGTGTTAGTATATGATGCAAATAATAGAAAACTAGCACCCGTGATAACGATTAGGAGTATATACATCGAATTATATCATTGATCGAAGTAGTTTAATTCATTGATTATTTATAATTACAACTGTTAATGAGCCATATATAACTCATTATTTATAATTACAACTGTTAAATGAGCCACATCACATCACATGAAATACCAATTCTTTTACTTCTATAATTCATGCAACTTTTGGTCGACTTAGTGATAAGTTTTTTTTAATTATAAAATAAATTTTAAAAATTGTCTCATTTATTATATTACTTTATTATAACTTATAGGTCAGTGAAGCAATTTAATGACAAGACTTAAAAAATGTTGTGTAATAATAACTTTTTTCAAGGTACTATATTTAGATTAATGTTACAAAACGAAATTGAAATTCGGGTTCAGAAATAAATTTGGTTTTTGACAATGGTCTGAACATTCTTAGGTTTTAACGGAGAATTATCGTATATTAATTATATACTAATATATGTATTTGTAATTAGGGATGTCAAAAAAATCTGTACCCATGGGTATCCGTATATAAAATCCGCAACGGGTAGGAAATGAATATTAAAAATTGATACCCACTACCCGCAGGTACGGGTATTTTTTATATCCGCATATTAGCGATGCGGGTACGGGTATCATAGTATCCGTACCCGTGGATATCCGTACCCGCTAAACTTGAATTCAAAAAAGTACCCTCATATACATATACATACACACACACACACACACATATATATATA
>Ga0099823_1008524_pt1 | contig 10429 bp, 7 predicted proteins | sample CowpearedBW_FD_76831 | JGI IMG/M metagenome (GOLD analysis project Ga0099823, IMG submission 76831) | Root nodule microbial communities of legume samples collected from California, USA - Cow pea red BW | ecosystem: Host-associated > Plants > Roots > Nodule | place: USA: California | collected...
AAAAAAAAAAAAAAAAAAAAAAAAAAAAAAAAAAAAAAAAAAAAAAAAAAAAAAAAAAATAGCGGCCGTCGGCCCAAAACTTTCCATTATATATGTGAGAAATAATAAAGAATCTCTCAAACAACTAAGTTATGAAAATAAATGTTAAACTAACAAATTTCTAGAATAATTTTTGAAGAAATGTGCCACAGTTCACCCATCCCATAATTACTTGAAATTAAGAATTTTAATTATTAATTAGCATTAAAACTGTATAGTTTCCTACTTGGACAATCTTTACAATTTTTATATTGCAACGCATATTATTTCTTTTTGCAGTAAATATTATTTTTGTTATAGAAACGTGATTGAATTTCAATTACATGATTTACTATGTTAAATTTAAATCTAAACAATACAAATTATCGTCAATAATTGTTTTTTTATCAAGATACGTAGCACATATGTATATAGAGTACTATATAGAAGGAAACTTCGTCCCTTTAGCGAGTCTTTAAGAAGAAGCTAACTGCTACATAGTCCAAGTTCCAATTCGTTGTTTCTCTGCATAAACACCAGAATTTTACTTACGGATTTTAATGCTTAATTTACGTCACAGCAGAAACATATATATTAGTGCTAGTTAACAATGGAATCAAATGCATTGTTTCTTTCAAATATTATAAATTATAATTATTATTACTGTTATTATCATTAGTAACAGTAGTAATAGTAATAATCATTTACACTGCAAAAGTTAAGCACCTCATATTCACTACTAACATCCAATAGTGAAGCATTCAACACTCTCCAGTGTAAAAAACACTCATGCTAGCTAGCAAGAGCTGAAAATTCCTCGAAACTTCAAAGTTCTTCAAAAGAGCTTCATTAATTGTACATGGAAGCTACATTGTACGTGCGAATAATAGGGGTCTGCACAATGCATTTCTCACTATAACCATTCAACTCAACAATAGAGGATATATACATATTTTACCTGATTCAATTCACATATTCACTATAGAGAATTGACAAGTCTTGGTTTGGTTCCATAAAAATGGCACACCACACCATGGAGGAGGACTTGAACTTGAACATCTTGGAGATGAACACCGAGCCTTGTAACAACAGCAATGCAACAACATGTGCAAAGACAGCACCACCACCACAGGAACAGAACAGCCTCACATCTTCAACTGTCACAAAGAAGTGTCCATTTCTGGTCACCAAATTTCACTGCCAAATGCTTAGGAGTTTCACAGCAAATTTGAAAGTGGTTGTTTTTGGCACTAAGCTTGCAGTGCTTTTTCCTGCTGTCCCTTTAGCTGTTGTTGCAGATTTTTATGGCCTTGGAAGGGTAAGTATATACATATATTTATATACATGAAGCAAAATGTTCCATCATTTTCAAGTTATTACTTCTTCCATAGATACCATAATGTTAATTAGTCTACATAAGAATGGTTTATTAACATGAAAGTGTTTGATTAATTTTCTACTATATGTAGCCTTGGATTTTTGCTCTGAGCCTGCTTGGACTCGCTCCTCTAGCTGAACGTGTCAGCTTCCTTACTGAGTGAGTTTGCATGTCACTTCCTATGTGAAGATTATGTAGTAGTTACTGCAAATAAATTATCTTGATGTTCATGTTTCTAATTCTCTGACTCTGTTTGATTTTTCGTTCATAATGGAAGGCAAATTGCGTATTACACTGGGCCCACAGGTAAAAGTTTATAAACCATGTTATCTATCGTCATCTACATGCAATTGAAATTTAAATAGTGAGTTAGGTAATTAAGTACAGGATAATGATAACTAAAAGGTTAATGTGCTTTTTTTAACTTTGATTCTCTAAATCTACAAAGTTCTACTTTAAAAAGGTTAATTAAGCTGAAATTTTCTTACAAAAGCCAATCACCTAACATGTGAGAAATTATGTGACATTACATCGAGTTGAGTTTCAACCAATTACAAGGATTTCAATCTAACATGTTTGAATAAAAAGCCTTAATTTTTTCTTTTCAAATCGAAGAAAAAATGCAGCAGTAAATTTTTGTAAATAACATTGTGAGAATGAAAAGTGATTGAATATTTTTCAGTTGGAGGGCTTCTAAATGCAACCTGTGGTAATGCAACTGAGATGATCATATCTTTGCTAGCACTTTACCAAAACAAAGTAAATGTTGTGAAGTTCTCTCTGCTGGGTTCCATTCTCTCAAACCTTCTATTAGTTCTTGGAAGTTCACTCCTTTGTGGAGGCTTAGCCAACCTAAGGAAGGAGCAAATATATGACAGAGTACAATACACAATGCTTCTTATCATTTTATTTCAGTTTGAAGATTTTCACTGTTTAATATTGACCCTCAATGTGTTTTGTTATTTGGTGATCAAATGAGTAGAAACAAGCTGATGTAAACTCACTGGTCTTGTTGCTGGGGTTGCTGTGCCATTTGCTGCCATTAATGTTCAGATATGCCTTAGCAGGAGAATATCATTCAATAGCCACTAACACTCTACAGTTATCCAGAGCAAGCAGCATTGTTATGCTTCTAGCATATGCCGGATACATCTTCTTTCAATTAAAAACACATCGACAATTTTTTGATGCACAAGAGGTGATTGATATTTTGCCCCTGATTCAGCACATTTGATCAGCACTACTCCAACATTTTTGCAATAAAAAAACCAACAATTCCTCAATAAATGACACTAATTTTGACTTATTTAGGATGTAAAACAAGCTTTGACATTTTATATTTCATAGAATAACTTGGTCTGGTTAAAAACTCTTTGTTTTTTGACGTAAGAGTAAGATTTTGGATACAGTGATAATTAAGCATGTGACTTGATCACAGGAAGATGAAAACGAAGAAGAGAAGGCTGTGATAGGATTTTGGAGTGCATTTACTTGGTTGGTTGGTATGACACTTATCATATCTCTGCTTTCTGAATACGTTGTTGCAACCATTGAGGTACATATGAATAAGTATTTTCACTATCTTATTCTTGAAGTGTATATGTTCAGAAATTTCAAAGGCTTGAACTTAGATTAATGAGTTATAGATCCTTTCATGCTTAACCAGGCTGCTTCAGATTCTTGGGGCATTTCTGTTAGCTTCATTAGCATAATTTTGCTACCAATTGTGGGGAATGCTGCAGAGCATGCTGGCTCAATCATTTTTGCTTTCAAGAACAAGTTGGTATGGTTTCCACATCAATTATTTTGCTAAGCATAACTTTCAATTTTTCATATAAGGTTAAGCTTGTCAACTGTGTTTAACTTAATGCAGGACATATCATTGGGTGTTGCAATGGGATCTGCAACTCAAATTTCTATGTTTGTGGTGAGGCTAAACTATTGTTAATATTGTGCACAATGCAAGGTATGAATGTGGAAAATACATAATGTGATGACACCAAATTTTGATGAACTAATTATGAATGACAGATTCCATTGAGTGTGGTTGTTGCATGGATAATGGGTATAGAAATGGACTTGGATTTCAATCTCCTTGAAACTGGGTGTCTTGCTTTTACAATCATTGTTACAGCATTCACTTTGCAGGTAAACTATGCATAACATAACACATTCTGCATATATATTTGATCACTTTTTCTTTCTTTTCTTTGTTTTTTTCTAACATGATCTCATATAGGATGGAACTTCACACTACATGAAAGGAGTGGTTCTTTTCCTGTGCTACATCATCATTGCTGCATGCTTTTTTGTTCTCAAAACCCCACTAATTAGTAAGTATAAATCTGTCTAATCCAATGCATGAAGCCACATTACTTTGTTCATCTTTATTTATCAGGCTCCAATTTCAAAGCTGAAGCAGAATATAGTACATTAGATAGAAGGAGAATAAAATAAAAGGACAGAAAGAAATAATGAGTTTTACCATGTTGACATGAAATGATGGTGGATTTGACTGTGTTAATTATCTGTGTTACAGATGAAGCATAGAGTAGGGTGAAATTCTGAGGTAGACCATGAATTGGGATGAGAGGTGCATGCCCTTTTAGGTGGATGGTTGTGTCTGTGAAACTAAAGCTTGAAGGTCCACCAGAATGTCAGAAAACCATAGAACATAGCTTTTGATGTTTGTTTCCCTATGATAATAATAAGGTATATACACATAACAGTGTGAAATTTAGGGTGATAATTTGAAACCCCTTTTCTCTTTTCTTCTCCTTTTCCATGTTTCCCGGTTACTCCATAATCACATCTTTCTTCACTCAATGTAGAAAATAGTTAATCAGTAAATAAAGTATCATGTTTCCTTATTTCTTGCCTTTATACACAAACTCTCTTTCCAAAGTTTCTCATTACTATTTTTTTTTTATTTATTAATGGAAACAAATCATGATTATTTTGATTTAAACTTAACCACACATTTATTACTTTTTTTTGTGTACATTTTGTCATATATATAAATAAATAATTACATTATATTTTTTTAACATTTATTCTCCCCAATATAATTTATTTCATATTTAACATAATTGTCGTCAGAAATGAATCTGTAAATCAATACCACTTTTATCAATTAACTACCGAAAATACAGGTGAGATAGTATGTCGATGTTCACAATTTTTTTTTATTTTTCATAAAAATTTGAATTAAAATTAATAAAAAAATATATAATTAATTTTTAAAATAGTTATTAAATATAAAATTAAAAAAATAAAATATATATATATAAAATAAATTTTTAAAATAACTTTTAAAGATAAAAAGAATTTTTAAAATAAAAATTAAAAATAAATTATTTATAAAATAATTAATTATTAAAATAATAATTAAGGATATAACTAAAAAAATAAAATTTTAAAAAAAAATTATATATTGTTATAAATACATAAATATCTAACGACTTGTTAACGTGTCATAAACAAAATAAAAGAATGATATGGTAATTACTTTTGTTTTTTGCAAAAAATGTTAATGTTGTTGTGTATCGTAATAAAGTATGAGTTAAATATGATAGTAAAACTGACTGATAAAATTATTATACATTTAATATAATAAACAACAATTAAAAATATGATAAGAAAAAAAATAAAACTGTTATAAATTTAATATATTGATGTCATTAAGCAAAAATTAAAATATGATAGAAAAAAATTTGAGTGAAATGAAAGTTAAACAATAAAATATTTAATCAAATTTTAACTAATAAAGTGCAAATAATGTATACATAGTGGAACTATCATTCAAGCAACTTATGGTAAATTTATTAAAAATCAAACTTATGTGATTTATTATTGATATATAATGTAGAAAAACTATATAAATATCACGTAAAATTAAACTTATTTATAGAACATTATGCACAAATATTTTTAAATATTTTTTTATAAATCATATTTATACTTAATTTTTTTTTTAAATTAACATATATAGTTTATTTCAAAGAGACGAGATTTTTCTCTGCCTTAGCCTGTTGCAAATAAAATTTTCTCAAGTTTCGAATATAAAACACAAAAAAGTTCAAGGAAAAGTTTCCTCCGAAAATCATGAATTTAATTTAATGAATAGAAGTGTTTGATGAACTAAGTAAAATTATTATGCACGCATACAGTAATTATTAGCATTAACCTTTTTCTTATTAATCAAATTATCGCAAATAAGCAAATAAAATTACTACAACTAACGTTTTGACTTCATAGACTTAGAAAAATTCATTACAAAAGAGAAGAAAGACTAAGAACATAATTAATCACATGTGCATCTAACTAAAATAGCTGATTTAACTAATCCTCAACTAACGCAACTATATCATAATGGTTCTACTAACCTATTGTTTTTTCCTTCCTAAAAGAAGCACTACTATTAAATTAAACAATCTATAAAAGAATAATTACTCTTTTATTTAAAATACTAATTAGTAATATGTCGTTGATTTTAAATGATAGTAAAATTTTATTTCATTAAACATCAACAAAAATAACATATAGTTCACAATAATGTTATGGTAAAAAAAAATCTTAATTTTTAAATGTTCAAAAAATTGGGTTTCAATTTTTATAAGTTCATAAAAAATAGTTATAAGAATAATTTAAAAAAATAATGGATTCATTAGTGAAGATATCACTTATTACTTGACTGATTATTAATTTCTCATAGTTATTTAACTTTTTAGTAAAAAGGGTATATACTGTTAATAATTACAACTTTTAATTTTAGGATGTGTATAATTTCTTTTTACCCTCCAAAATGGAAACGTTGAACTTTAGACCCACCGCTATTACATATTATCACTATTATTCCCACAGAACGAGGGAACACCGTTTCCTCCAAATTAAAAATAATAATAATAATGATTCAACCCTTGGAATCATAAACGCTATATATATTCAAACATTTTTCTTAAGGTGCACTACATAGTGGTAGGGCTAACTTAATATAAATAGATTTTTAATTAATATGTATAAAAATAACTAAAAAATAGACTAAATCAAACGTTACATATTAGAACTAATTTGCATATTTTGTTTTTTGAAATCCTCTCGTCCATATTTTTTATATACTTATAAACCAAACTAGTTTATTTCTTGCAAGGAATTTTCGATTTAAAACTTGTTAAAAAGTATAAAATAATTTATATATTGATTTCATGTTTCTCCACTTTGTTCATAAATTTCAAAGATTTCTCCTGCAACTCCATTTATTTTTTAAATAATTTCCGGACAATGAAGATGACGACTTACTTCATGTGAGATGTGACTACATATTTATTAAAGTAGTTCGATTGGATATTTCGTAGGAAACTTACACTACAAAGAAATATATGAAAAAATTTCTTTTAATCTAAAATTAGTTTATGTATATATTAAATTTGTGAGACCCACTTTATATTTTAAAAAGTTTTGAGTCTCATTTTGTTTTATTAGAGGATATATAGTCAGTTCACTTGTTAACTCTAAGACTCCTTTCAGTCACTCACTTTCTCACATGTCTCCTGAAACTAAAAATACTCACTTCCCCCTCTTCTGAAACAGGAACTCTGCTAGGACTTGAGCTACGACATCTTCCGAGCATACTGAACGCTCTTCCTCCATGTAAGTTGAACAAAACCTCTGTCTCTTCTTTCGTTTTATCTTTGTTCCGAAGTTTTGGCCTGATTCTGTTTGTGGTCATGGTCTCACTGTTCCTTTCTTGCTCTTGGTTGTCACCTCCTTGAGTAGTAGTCGTGCTACGATGCTTTGTTGTTGGAGCTTGTTTGCTTGGTTAACACCTGTCAAGGTAAGGGAAGTTAGGATTTTAACGTTTTTGAACTATCTTGCTTGTTTTTGGTTCTATTTCCTACTTAAAATGCTTGGATGATGCTTGTGTGTTTATGAGAATGAACAGTCTGTGGTTTGATTTTGGATTTTGGCTGTGCATGCGTGAGCATGTGAGAAAGTTGTTATTCTCGCTCAAGCGAGCAGCTCTCCCCTACACGAGAGTAGCAGAAACTCGCTCAAGCTTGAGCGAGAATGATGCAAACTTGTTTTCAATTCTCTTATTTAATATATGGTTGGCTATATATCTTGATAAAGCATGAAGTATATGACTATGCATGTATTATGAGATTTTATGAATAGGAATTGTTGTGCTTGGTATGAAATGAAACATGAATTGGTTGGTTGGTTGTACATTGGCATGAGATTATAATGCTTTGTGATAATATGTGAATTTGGTGTGAGAACATGTATGTGGTATGGGCTAGACGTAATTCCATGAATCTCTTGGGAAGACCTTATGATGGTGTTGTAGTATATGTAATTAGATAAGGATTCAAGCAAGGTTGCATCCTGACACTCTAAAGAATTAGTCGGACTCACATAAAGCAGACTGATTCAAGTGGTGAAAGTAGTAGGAGGTCCTAGTCTTTGACAGGATAATGGCCTTAGATGATCATGGACTAACTTTGTGCGTGGTAGGGTGAAACCCATTCATTGGCAATGACTTTGCAGAGCAATAGAGGTCACCACAAGTGCAAACATATAGTGAATCTGATCATTTTACATGTATCCAGATAATTTAGTTAGAGGATCTTATATTGTTTGTCATCACATGCCTTGTATGCTTACTGATTCATTTGTTTATAATCTACTTACTAATTCATATGTTCAAAAACATTATTTTTTTTATCTAACTTACCATTTCCCTCTGTGTCTATTTTTGTATGATTTTTCTTTTTGCAATGATCACCAAATACTTGGTGTGAGCAGATGTGGGACTTCTAGTGATCACCATGGTGATGGAAATGCTCCGGTTTAGTTAGAAACGTTAGATCTTGCTCTAAGTTGAGCTCCTCTCGAAGAACAATGTTATTTATAATTCATTGCTTGCTCAGTGAGCGATCTTTATTAGATTGTTTTATGTTTAAGTTATGTCTAATGACATTGTTTTGTGTCTTCGTACTTTTAATTCAGTATATTTTGGATAACTATACTAGGTTAATTCTGATATGCTATCGTCATTGTTCCATTTTATTATAATTTTGTGATACTTTATTTATTCTATTAAATTGGGAAGTAACAAAAATAAAAATGTAAAGCAACTATAAAAAATAGTTTATGTAAATTAATAAATAAATAAATGAGTATATATATATATATATATTATTTTCAATTAGTAAAAAAAATTAAAAAGATTATATACAACTCGAATAAATATCTCTATATTATTATTACTAGACTTAATTAAGATTTAAGTTTTTTATAAATTTTAATATTTTTAATTGAGTTTCTATTATTTTATTTATTTATTATGTATTAAAAGTTTATATTATTTTATTGAACTTTTATCTTCTAATTTTTAATTTTTTGTTAACATCAAGTGATTGTCATATTGTTTCGGATTTTGTAATTAATATAAAATGATATTATCAATTTACTTCTTATTATTTTCATTATAACAGTAAGTAATGACGAATGAAGTATCTAATTTGTTATCCAACATGAATACAAGTCACATAGTTTTACACTCATGAGAATATTGTTTTATTTCATAACAAAATCTCACACTTTTTAACATGTAACCAATTAAAAAAAAAGTTGAATATGTTTTTCGTCCATGAAATTTGATATAAAATTGAAATTTGTCATTGTCTGAAATCTTGATGCATTTTAATGTTCAAACTTTTAAAATGAATGGATATAGTTCTTTGAACTCAATTACACATTAAATTTTGTTGAAGTATCAAATACATTTTTTATGACATTAAAGAGAAAATTTGTCAAATTGTGTTAACAGCTCAATGCTAGTATAAAATGTATTTGATATATTATGAAAATTTAACGTAATTAAATTAAAAATATTATATCTATTGATTTTTAAAGTTTGAAGAACAAAATATATTAAAATTTTAGAGATTATAAACATACCGTGTACTTTTAACATATATGAGATATCAATAGATAATAATGTGTGACTTATGAGTTTATTAATATATATATATATAACTTGCTTGGGACCGCAAAGCCAACATTGCAACGGCATTGGCATAACCTGCCGGTAGAGTTTGGAACTCAGCACTCCTTGATTCCTCCACCTATTTTCAATTACCAAGTGGCTTTGGTCAAATTTTATTCAATCATAAACTCCATACTTGCTATTATTTTTTGTGTCTAACAAATTTTATGCCAAACATTAACAGAAGCTAGAAGTAGTTTGAAGCAATGGTATTAACTAGTATAATATAATAATGTGGTTGTTGGTGATAAAGTACATATTTGTAGCCATATTTGAAGAGCTCTATAAAATAACACATTCATGTCTCTTATCTTGGCAACAACCAGCATCTATCTTACTTGGAATTTTAAACTCAAACCTCTCTACCTTACAAGCCACAACAATGCCAGCCCAGAAACACTCCTCAAAAGAAGAGCAATATAAACAAGTTGATGGGTGTTAGGGCAGTTAGAAAGTCCACATTATTGCAACCCAAGTTTCCAAATCCACACAATGAGGCACCACATTCATTAGTATAAAATGCTTTCAATTTGGGAAGAAGGGTCAGCATCTAGAGTCCCCCATATGGCAATGGCAACAACAGAGGACACAAACCATGTTGCTATCATCTTTGGGGTCACTGGACTTGTTGGGAGAGAATTGGCTAAGAGGTTGCTACTCTTGGAACCTTCTTGGAAGGTTTATGGTATAGCTAGAAAGCCTGAAACCCCACAAACCCTTATAAGCCCTTGTTACCATTTCATCTCTTGCAATTTGCTGAACCCTTTGGAGACCCAGAAGAAGCTCTCTGCTTTACAAGATGTGACTCATGTGTTCTGGGTCACATGGGCTAGCCAGTTCCAGTTAGAGACTCAAGAAAGTTGGGACCAGAACAAGGCCATGATGTCCAATGCTTTGAACTCTATGCTTTCAATACCTAACAATCTAAAGCATGTTTCCCTTCAGACAGGAACTAAGCACTATGTGTCACTGCATCCCCCCTT
>Ga0099823_1008527_pt1 | contig 10428 bp, 5 predicted proteins | sample CowpearedBW_FD_76831 | JGI IMG/M metagenome (GOLD analysis project Ga0099823, IMG submission 76831) | Root nodule microbial communities of legume samples collected from California, USA - Cow pea red BW | ecosystem: Host-associated > Plants > Roots > Nodule | place: USA: California | collected...
ATATATATATATATATATATATATATATATATATATATATATATATATGTCACAAATCATAAATTATGATAAACTTCTAACAACAGGAAACAATTATTTTAGTAAAGAATAGCAAGACATTTATTAAGTTTTTACATTCACCCTATATTTACTATTTTATTTTTTCATATTGTTTTTTACAAATATAAAAATTTAATGTTTTCATATTTCACAAGACCATTTCCCTTCCGAAGATGAAGGATGAAAATGCCTTTCTCATCATTGAGTGAATAAAAAAACATAAAGTTGCTTTAATCAAACATAGAACACCATTCAAATAAAATTTTTGTCTACAAACAAAAATGCTTTCTTCAAAAGTCACAACGACCAGACAATAGGATGCTATACAAAGAAACTAAATATTCTGAGTTGTGTCTCATGAGCAAAGGAGCCTTATTGAAGATAATGTATATTTAGTTACCATGGAAATTACCATTAGGTGACCAAAGTCCTTCTCGGAATCTTTGCAACTGTGTGTAATCTTGGCTCTAATATCAATCATTGAATCGCACTTATCATTTGGCCAAAATCTATAGTCATTAGTCAGGATGTAACTTTTTTTTATTTAAGATGGTAACAGTTCAATCGTTACGATTTGATTGTGATCCAGTCCATTTGATCTTTGCCACGGAATAATTGATGTCATATGTAAAAGAAGACTTTGAGAACAAGTTTAATTAGTTTATGGACGTAGTTAATTGAGTCTGATTAAAGCTGTTAAAAAGGAATCTAAAATTGATATTACTATATGACTCCTTCGACAATAGGATTTAGATTTGTTACAGTCGCGAGTGGTAGTAGCTACCTAAACTCTGATATTCATTTTACGTATGCTTTTAGACTTTAGATTGAGTCACATTCATTTTACTTAGTCTGAATCCTCAGACACAGATGGAATTATTATCAGATTGAATCATAATATATTGCAAACTTTTCGTGGACTAAATGGTGAATCCAAATTCTTAGCACCATGCATTTTGTTTCTGAATCTTTCATCTTATCTCATCATTTTTACTACTAGCTAGTCAACACACTCCACTTCACATCCACATATTGTGCCCAGAAATATCCACTATCCCCTCAATGGCTTCATGTACATTGAGAAAAGAATGATAGCTTTTATTTTATTTTTTTATTTCCTGCATAAAAAAGGGCAATGATATTTCACGATCTCCTTTCTCTGTGTTCATTTTCTTTATGGCTCTCATTCTGCCTCTCTTTTGTTTTCTGCTTTTTCTTCTTTTCCAAACAGTCTCATCAAGCATCATCATGGTTATGGAAAGTGGTATTTGTATGCTATCTTTAGATGTCATTTATAAGAAAATAAGAAATAAAGTATTAGTTTATGAGATTGATCCAGTTGCAGTGGGAATCATGAGATGCCATAAAATGTCCTAGATTCTTTTCTCACTTTTTTTGTTAGCTTTATATAGTTTGAACTTTATTCCATACCCACATTCATGCGACGTCCTTTCATTAATCATTCAGGAGTTAATGCACCTTCTCCTTCTTGGAACCTGCAGCCATTTTACAAAAGGAACACAAAAACAAATTAAAAGAAAGCCATACCTACACAAAAACAACATATACTCACAACTCATTAGACTCAATACCTATGCTACACTAACTATCTCGAGCCAATGAAATCAGGTTAATTAGTTGTAAATCATTTCAAAAGTATTATATCTTCGTTCAGTAGCACTGATATAGAAATATGTTGTAGTCACCTCTTATTTCTTGGAAAAGGCTTTTCAGAGTTTGGTTAGACGTGTATGTGCATTAATTGCTTGTAACCGATCTTTGTGACTCGTGTCGTGAGAACACATGATCCTGAACAATGGAAGAAAACTTTAAGGAAATTTGAAAATGGGTTCTGTAATTGCAGCAGAAAAGGTATGCAGAATGAACAATCATGAAGTGAACTGGATTTGAAAGAAGAATGTTCACTGCACTGCAAAACAATAATCAGTGGACTACAGAAGTGGAGCAGAAAAAAGAAAGAAGAATGCTGAAATTGTTATTTTGTAAAGCATTTGATATATATATACACTCACACGTACTCATTGATTCTTTTCTCATCCTATTAACAAATTTCAGCAAAACAAGATTAAAGACAAAAAAAGTTGATTTAACTTGAGGATATTTTCTTGTGAACTATATTTTTGGAGATCTCACCAGAATCTCTAATTAAGACGTTAGTGGGGTGGTATAAGTGTCTGACTGCAGCACCTAATTAATTATACGATGTGGAAAAAAAAAGTTATTCGTTAGATGTTGAGAACATTAAGTCTATAAAGAGAGCTATCAACAAAATAAAGCTGCCCTAGTTTGAATGGTATAAGATTATATGACATGACTTGACTTAAGAGAAGAAAAGCTTAGCTGATATATGAAGATGTCCTTTGATATGTCTTCTGATTTATTTTATATATTTGAAATGACAATGTGAGTCGATTTGGTCTGTGTTTAAGTTCGGTCTGCATAATTCTTGATGCAGATACATATATAACATCTTGTTGTTAATTAAGAAGAGTATGACCTATGATTGGCGTGGCCACTGAGTATGCATGACTGAAAAGGGAATTTGACTACACCCAACTTTGTGAAGCAGGGTGATGGGGTACAAATCCTCTTGAAATCACTCACGCTCACTAAATACTATGTTATATTATATCTGATACTACTTTTTTCTGCTTTGATTTCCGGAACTCACTCCATATTTAACTACATTCTTTTTGTTTGTTTACACTCTTGTCAGTCATCGTCATGCAGACACAAATGCCAAGGTGGTATTGGAATCTCTTCAAGTTTCTGATTAAATATATAGTGAACTGATCATTCATCCTGGACCATGTTTTATTAACTTTCCGTGGGAGACAAAAGTTTGGTGCTTCTGTTAAAGCATTAGGTTCTATAAAAAGAAACAGCAACTTCAGCAAGTCTCACACTTTTGGTTTGCTAAAATAGCGTGGTACCATTCATAAACAATTCAACTGCACTGTTTCTTTCTTATATAGGATATATATCCAATGGACACAAAGAGATGTGAAAAATGGGGATACTGGGATGTCAGGTATGCAAAGCTATTCTAGACCCTTCATCAGCCCACTTAATCACAGTTTATTGATAAAAAGTAATGGAGTTTTTACAACCAAATCTTATGCTTTCTTATGCAACTAGAAACTTTTTAAACAAAATATATTCATATTGAAAATCATGTGGGAGGAATGAGTAGAAAATTATTTATGACAAGTTGTCTGATGAATTTCAATATCTGATTGTTAGAAAGTATCTATAACCATAAAGCTCTGCGACAAAATTGTGTGTTGATAATACTGTGTACTACAGAAGACACATTTTTAAGTGTCTTTTTTTCAAACATGTTAACTACGTCCTTTGAATTTGTAATCAGGATTTAATTGAAGCTCATGTACAAGCAATGAATGAAGCAATTAAGTTCAAACGCCAAGCATTCCAGAATAATCACACGACATATAGTTTACAATTGGGGAGGAGTATAAAAAACACAACTCCTCAACAATCACAAGATAATTAGAGTGAACATCATGGTATGTATTTCCCTAATGGCCTAATCACTTCCAAGTAATGAATTATGTACAAGGTCACATTTTTGCCCTATGCAGTGGGTCAGCAACGAGTTATGTCAAAGTCTGACACGGATTGAGGAGTGCCCTCGAGCAAGCATGAGACTGGTGGAATGGTTAGTGTCTCCAAATCTCCATACGCATTCCAGCAGAAAGGGTCATGCACTATGTCTCCTTCAGCTGGAAGAAGCTCGATTTCTGAGAGTGTTAAGTTGGTGCATGGGACAGAGTCACTGCAAGCAAAACGCATTGGGGGGCTCCTTATATCATAAGTACCCCTTATGTTTGTGTAAATAATATTTGATACAGATACTGCAGAGGTCTTGTTGGTGCAATCCTTTGTGAGGCAGTAGAATTGGTCAATTATGATTGGATTTCTTACACCGACCATATGAATATTGTTGAATGTGACTCCAGACACTGATCCTGATCCACCTTGCCAAGTCTTGATCCTAACCCCATTTTCTGTCATTTTTATAACTGAATCTCTCACCACAATGTCTGAAACACAGGCTCGAGAGTTGTGATTTCCCAGACTACCAATGCTGCATAAGTTATACAGATAACAGCTATGTCATACAAGCCAACAGATGAGGAGAATAAAACTTTCTCTGAAACCAAACAATAGTTACCTAATTCCATGACCAGGTCCACATGTAATGTTCTTAATGTCGACATCATTGCAGCCGGATCCAATGGATACACAATCATCACCTTTGGAAGATAATAATTCACCAAACAAACATTAATAATGTCTTTTGATGCAAAAGCAGTGAAGAGTTAGAAGAGTTTTAGGTGCCTAACCATTAGAAATAACAGAATTGTATATTTTCACTTCATTTGTATTTTCTATGTGAATTCCATCAGTATTGGGGCTAAGTTTTGGAGCTGTTATGTAAATTGATTCTATGTGGACGTTTTTGCAGCCATCAAATCTGAAATGAAACTGGGGGCTGTTCTTTATCCTTAGTCCTTGCACAGTCAAGTTGGAACTCGTAAAAAACCTTATTGCCTGCATCATGCAGAGTTACGCTCAATCACAACGCGAACTATATAGAAGATGTAAATGGAAGAAAGGGTTTGAAGGCTCACAATTGGGCTATCACAGGGTCCAGGGAGTGTTGTCCCATTAGGTCCCTGAGACAATTATTGGTAGGGAACATGGTGTTATGTTAGAGGCTGCATGAAGGACTCAAATTGTTGAAAAAATAACGCAGACATTGAAATTGATTAGTACCTTGTGAGGCTTACAGGGTAGGTCCCACCATTTTTCTCCTCTCCCATCTATTAAACCATTTCCTTCCAGTGACATTCCATTGATTCTATAAAACACCAACCATTGGTGCCTACTATTGTTCTTTGGCCAAGATTCGGGTCCATCAGGTGGCATAAGAGTTCCATCAACCTTATCCACATATTTGACCCAGAAAAATCCATTAGTAAACTTTACCCTTAAAAAATGCAAGAACAAAGGGGCAAAAAGTTGCAAAATAAGTATACATTATTACCTTCAACACCATGAAACTTTGACAAGGACCAGTGAAGATAGTGGACTGAATGAGGAAAGAGAAACCTTGAGGTACAAGAATAGCATTAACTGCGGATTCACTCTGGCAAGCAGTGTCCCATGCCATCTTAAATGCCTCTGTATCATCTGTCTTTCCATCTCCTATAGCTCCAAATGTTCGTACATCCAAAACCACAGAAGCATTGCTATTATGAGGAGGGTAAGGAGGTGCAGGATTTGAATGTTTAGAAGATTTATGAGAATGTGAGTGTTTGTGTTTTGTATGAGAATGATGCCTAGCTTGGACCAGAAGAAATAAAGTAAGGAAAAATATAGAGAATGCTAGTGGTGAAATAGGAGAATGCTTCATTCTGAAAGACACTCTAAAAGAAGGAAAACTAGTCGAAGCAAAAGAAACGAGGAAAGAGACTCTAAAACTTAGAAAACCTGAGACCAATTGGCTCAGTCATTCTCTGCCAACAACTGGGAGAATGAAATTAGTAGTTTTAATTTTTGAGTGACTAATTAGAGGCTGAGTTTTGAGGAGTAGAAATAAAGCAGTGTGTGTGGTTTTGTAGCAGAAGTGAGCACTATATGAGCACTAGAGCACAAGTTGCAATAAGTTTAACTGAGTTTGGCCTTTGGAGTGCATGCAGAATCGAAAAGCTTAAGTTTCTATATATAATAGGAAACCATAGTGGAAGGTCTGCTAAAGTTTCATCTTCACGTTACCAATTTTTATAATGGCTTTCGTAGTGAGAAACGACAAATAACTCATAGCATTGGCCTTCCTTTAACAATGTGGAGTCTGCATATGACTGTTCTGAAAAGAACCGAAACGGAATAACGAGATTTCAGATTAGTGGGTAGTCGATAAGCCTCCCATGTTCTTCCCATAACATAACTGCCACTTTCTTTTTGCCCCACATTTTCTTAATTATTCCAAAATACTTACGTGCATAATTAATGAATCAGTTACACATGACACACAAATCATCTGTATATGGCTAAGGAAAAATTATAGACATGCAAAGAAAAACAATTTGTAACCACCGATACATGGTTGTTCTGGTTTAACAAGGATCTCAGTGCCGGGTTCTGGAGACTACTTATCTGTGCAAGCATTCTTGTTTTATTATTAAAGAAGCATAAATGGTTGCAGATGAAGTATGTATACAATAAATGATTTAGTTCTACAAATGTTGTAGTGACCAGCCAAACAAGTTAGAAACTTTAATGAACGATTAAATTTCATTTGGTTGCAATCTCAAAAGTGAATTATGCCAAAGGATGGTGAATACTGAGGCCTATACTCTATACAAGGTGCTAATTGCTAGATTGAAAAAAATGAATTCTCTGTCAAAATTCCAACGTCATTATAATGTAAATAATAGCAAAGTAAACAAGAAGCATGGGGCCGACTGAAGTTTGTCTCAGGATAGTTTTAAAATACATGAATGCAGTTTTGGGAGTAAATTGTTAAGCTTTTGCTAATCACGCATTAATTAAAATATGAATCCTGTTAAGAGTATCTAAGAACACAAGTTCAATAATAAACAATGAATGGTTCATTAAAAAATGCTGCGAGCATACATTAGTAATATCATATGTCAGTTGTTGTAAGAATGTGTGACTTCAATTCTTTAACCAGAAATTGACGATGTGAATACACAGTATTTTATGTCTGAAACGTCCATCACTGTGAAGATGAAAATTCATCTTTCTGCTTTTGTTCCACTCTATAAGAGATGGAATTTTCTCAGTTTCTTTCTTTGGTAGCACTAATTGGGGTCTGGTTTTTCAGTTCCTTGCGCTACTGATAGCCAATGATGCCAGTTTGGTAATTTTGTCAGTGATGGTCTCAGTGGCTACTCAAGTGTGTTGGCCGAGGTTTTTTTTATATTTATTTAAAGATAATGATATTTGTGATAATTTTCTCTGCTAATCTAACATATCAATTTTTAATTTTTAATTGATTTTAAAATATAAAATAATAAAAATCATTTTAAAAAGTTAAATATGTTTTTTGTCCCTTAACTTTTCATCTTTTAACTTTTCAGTCAATTTTGGAATCAGTCCATTTCAAAACTTTGTACCAATTTAGTTATTCATCTCTCGGGATACATGGATTTAGTCCTTGTAATCAAATTTTGTTATGTTTATTTGATGTTTCGTATGCATTTCAGGATTGTATTTGAGTTGTTTATACTGTTGGACATTTTTTCGTTTTAATGTTAAGTCAAATATTATTATGAAACGTGCTTGAAATTTTAAATAAACTTTACAAAATTTGATTAAAATGACTAAATTCACGTATGTCGAAAAATGAAGGACTAAATTAATCCAAAATTTTAAAATAAACTAATTCTAAAATTTACTGAAAGTTAATGAACAAAAACATATTTAACACCTTAAAAAATAACACCTCAAAAAAATGGTGAGAGAAAACTATCAAAATTGTTAGAAAATATTTTCCTTTATTTAATTCATACAAGGATTCTTTTTCTCCACATTTCGGCTTGGGAATAGCCCCTTTTTCCATTGACATGAGACACCACATTCAGTGGATCGTAATTCCAAAGTACCAATGATAATCCATAAACTGCGTTTAGCATGCAAAAAAGTTACCAATTGTTGAATGGTTTTTGCTTTAAAAGCCGAAAGAGAAAAGTGGATGGTCAAAGTGGCTATGGTGTGCTGCACTCATCCACTGTCAATTTCTTAATCCAAATATAACTACAAAACAGGTTTTACTATGTCACTCTTTTCAATACATTATTTATTTTAGCTTAAATTTTATAATGTTTTTTTTTTTTTTGTGAATTCTTGATTTATTTAATGAATTCTAAATAAAATATGATTGTAAATATATTTCAAGACAATTTATTCTTTTCAACATCAAACCTGATTATTTTTGCAATCCATATTCTGAATTTGAGCAAACTCCCTTCATGAAAAATTATAAATATATGTTTGTGTTTAAGTTTTTGTCATAAAGTCTAAAATCACTTTTCTAGAGTCTGGTTTATGACCAAAAGGAAAGAAAGGTCAAAGTCCAACTTTTATTTTGAAGTTTCGCATTGCTTATATTTTGTCTTACGTTAAAAAGCTAAAAAAAACAAAACAGCGTGTTCGTACACAGTTTTCATTTAAATAATTAAAAACATAAATAAAAAAAAGGAAACATATAATATTAGTCATTTTCTAAGAACATTCTAGTTTATCTATTCAATAGTGTGAAAAAGACTCCATTACATATGTTGTAAATTTATCGTCTGTAGCGATAAGAACAACTCCATCAAGTGTACTTTCTACCATGAGTGAAATTTTTATTAAAAATTATAAATCACAGGTGAGGTTCATTAGATAAAGTGAAAGTATTAATTAAAACAATTTTACACTTACACAGTAACATCTAATTATCCAACACCGTATTAAACATTTGTTGATTTTTACCAAAAACAAATGTCTTAAAAATTATATCAACAATAATGATTAAGTAATTGACAGTATTCACAACTTTCATTAACTTCATATAATTATCATACTCAAATATTTATATCATATATCCATTAGTGGTATATCTTGTTATTTATTACGATTGTTTTGCAGTCTTTGATACTATATTTATTATATTATTCTTAAAATTATATGCATAATTCAAATAGATGTTTTTTTTTCCTAATTATGATTTAGATCTTCGATGAATTTGGAAACTTTGAATTGAGTTTTTATTAAATTATTTAGTATATCGAATTTACAAAATTTCAAACTTGTTTAAGAATTTTTTAATATTAGATTTTTCTCTTACCTTTTTATTTATATGACGCCGCAATTATCTTGCATCGTTACCGACGTAACATAATACATGATTGTAAACTATTACAATGATGATTTTCAAGGATTTGTTCCTATATTTACCTAAATATATTCTTAAAGTTAATAGAATAATAAATTTGTAAAATATAAAATTAAAATAATATATAATATTACAAAATAAAAAATAAAATTTATAAAATTATCAAATATAAAATGAAAATATAAATTTATGATTTAAGAAATTTATAATTTTATGATTTATAATCATATCATTTTATAATTTATATATATAATTTCATTATTTTATAAATTATAATTTTGTATAATTTTTATAAAATTATACTTTCTTAGAATTATATATTTTATAAAATATATTTTTGTAAATCATAAAATTATATTTATATTTTATATTTCATAGTTTTAAAAATTTATAATTTATATTTCTTTTAATATTATATTTTTTAATAATTTATAAATTTTATAATTTGTATTAACTTTAAGAATAATTATAAATAAATACAAAAATAAATCTAAATTTTTCACAAATATCTTGTCATTAAGAACGTATTATATGACAATATTTAAGTGGAATAATCGTGCGAGTAACTGTCATATATAGGTAATGGAAAAATTTACTAACAAAAATTTTCTAAATTTATAGAAGGGATCTAAACATAATAAATTTTTTTTTCATGTATTTAGTCTTCATTAAAGTTCTCATAAATCCATTTCAAGGTCTTAATGCTTTCGAAATAGTCACGTATTGGCAGCAGCACATTTTAAGAATTTACAGCAAATATGAAGTGAAGAGGAGATTGCATTTGGCTTAACTTTTCTTTTTTTTATCTCTGCTGTGGAAAATACCTATTACCTACTTTTAAAAATACTGTATTTTTCCTTAAAATACACGAGTTTTACCATATTTAATGATTATTATGTTCCTTCCATGTTTCGTTTTTAATAAACTTTGAATAATTATGCATTGCATGTGATAAACTTCTAGTTAACTGTTAATTGATAACAACAAAAATAAGACCGATCCTTATTTAATTACTTATATATGTGTTGTATTGCATCTTAAAATTGAGTTGCATGATAGATTAATTCTTATAAAATAAAACATTTTTTTCCAAATTAAAACAAGAATTATTGAGCACTACATAACATTATAATGCCGTTTTCAGTCCAATCGAAACCAGAATTTGCTAGAACCTGGCCTCCACGTATTTGGTGAACATTCTGTGATAATAGTCTGGTGTACCAATGGTTCTAGAAGCTAAATTGGTGCTGCGCAATTTCGTACCTATGTTGTCTCATGTTTTTATTAGGGAAAAACATTGGTGCACCTTTTTTACACATGTGGAATTTTTTATAACTATCATGTCACCTATAGACTGAATAAGTGATATTTTTAAAATTAAAAATGATAAGTTAAAATTGTGAATATATATTAGAAAT